>Ga0209603_1000390_pt1 | contig 54013 bp, 63 predicted proteins | sample COGITO_mtgs_1206_FD_184812 | JGI IMG/M metagenome (GOLD analysis project Ga0209603, IMG submission 184812) | Pelagic marine microbial communities from North Sea - COGITO_mtgs_120607 (SPAdes) (version 2) | ecosystem: Environmental > Aquatic > Marine > Epipelagic ...
AGACCGAACTCATTTAGTGCAATCTCATTATAAGGGTGTACATCGTATTCTCTATTCATCATTTTCTTCTTTTAAGTTACCCAATATTTCCGTTAATTCGTATATACTAAAACTCCATAAGTCTCTGTAATCTTCCTCACCATGAGTGTGTTTACAGTAGTTCCATATCTTGTGGATCAAACGGTCTCGTAACACCATTCTCGTGTATTTCTCTTTATTCATAGTTATTTAGTATTCTACCAAGGTTCCTTTGTTATCAGAGAACATATAAGTGTTCCCGAACGCTAAGTAAGTTAATATAATTGATTCCTCGTTTGTTATAGTGTTATTCACTAGTTTATCGTATAAAATATCGTATTCTTTATTGTGCATGGTAATATAGTTATTTAAGTTATTATTAGTGTTTTGAAGATTTCATTGTTGTTATTTTAAATTCATATATATTATCCAACCACCTACGTTTTTTGTTTGCAAAAAGTATATACATTGTTTGCCTATAAAAATAGTAGTACAGGTGTAACTCCACCTCTCAACGCAGTAAAACAGTTAAAAAACAGTAAAATAAGTAGAAAAAGGGGTTAAAGTACGGATAGTTTTCGATTAAAACAAGGTGGAACCGAATATTTGCTAAATACCGTGCTATACACCCGGTGATAGTAGGTATATTTTCAATAGAAAATTTTATTATCCGATGCGGTACGGTGATGCTATACACTTTGTTGTAGGTCGGAGTCTACTCTTCCGATTCTATTTCAAAATCAGGCCCAACCTGGCAGCCAACGGCCCGGTGATTTGAACAGTGTGACAATAGCCTGTTATATATTATATATAGTGGGCTATCGTCGCATTCATTTAGCTACTTTTCCCGAAGGATTTCACTGCTCTCTCGATCGCTGTTTGCACGATCCTTGTTTGAGTCTTGCGAGTCATCTGCATATACTTTGAGCCGTCAGCTCGTGTAATTAGTTTCTTAGTGTATTCCATTATAATTTATTTATTAGTTCGTTTAGAGTCATTCTAAGGCCTAACGGCGTTACATTACCTTCTAGATATTGGTTCAGGTCGTCGATCGTTGATTTAATCTCTTGTCTGAGAAACCATTCTCTGGAGATTTTCCTGGTCTGTACTCTAGCATCTATCTTCCTTAGCTTGTTTTCGATGTTAGCTTCGATCTTTAATCGGTTCTCGTACGTTTGTTTGTCTGTTGTATTCATATTACTTTTGGTATTTAGTTTGTAGTTTTATTCTAAGATTGTAGGCTTCTTCGGCTTGAGATAGGCTTTCGTCGGCTAATTCAGCGGATAACACTTTCAATGCTCTTGTAACTAATTCTAACTCTTGGCTATTAAATTTCATTCTTTATAATTTATTTGTTATTCACTTATATTATCGAATACTATTCGTATTTAGTTTGTAAAAAGGGGTTGTAGAGACCCCCGTTGGCGGGAAGAGGTTATTTCACCTCCTCCTCGATTGGTTCCGCATCAATGATTGTCGCCAGATGACGTACATTCAATGGTAGGTTGGTTGATTGTGACCAATATCCACGTTTGATCCAACAAGGCATTATTGATAGTTTAGGTAACATTGCCTCGAGTATATCGTCGTGATTGTACGTTACGGTTTGTTTTTTGTTGTTCACGAATGTGATTAGTTGGTTTCTACCGAGCCACGATTTACGGACTACGAAATTCTTTCGTTCGATCGGTGGGAAGATTAGGGCTTTCTCCTCGTTAGACAATTTTGCGATGGTCTGTGTCATTAATTCTTGATTAGTCATAATATTTAATTTAATTGTTTATTTGTTATTCGTATATATTATCGGATACTATCCGTACTTCGTTTGTAAATTTCTTTCCTAATAGAAATCGTAATAAATATCCATTACTATTCCTTTCTCTTCGGAGGTTAACTCGTTGTAGAATTTTTTATACATTCGTAGTGAAATTTTTAAAAGGGTGGTTGACATACTTGACATAATTTTCTATTTTTAATTTGTTATTATTATTTCCTTGTTACATATATATTATCCGAATTACCTCGTACTACGTTTGTAAAATTACTATACACACTATCTAGAATGATTATAAATAATAAATATATATAAAAATAATTATAAAAAAATATAGTTTGGCGCGATTTTTGCTATACGCGTTGCTATACACCGCGTAGGGTGCCCCGCACCATTCACTTTGTGAGGTGTAAAAAAAGGGCCGTAGTCCGACCCGTTTGTTATTTTTGAGACCTACATTAGGTCGTTGATAAAGTTGACCCAGTCGTCACGATCTTCGAAGGTTGCTTCTAGGTCGGAGTGGATTGTTTCAAGGTCAATTAAATTGTTGTAATAAATTGTTTTGTTAAATGGTTTAGTGGTCATTTGTTTATAATTTAAGGTTATTATTATTATTCAACTATATTATCGGGTTGATACCGTATTTAGTTTGTAAATTTATTTTAGTCTATGGATTGATTTATTATAGACTGGATTGTTTTAAGGGTTGACAAATCTGTTGGATTATTTTTAAGGTAGGTGTCAAATACTTTTTCAATGTTGTTGAAATCTTTTGAAGTGATGTTAATTGATTTTGTTGTAGACATTTGTATAATTGTTTTAGTTATTATTATTATTTCCTTGTTACAAATATATTATCGGTTACCGTCCGTACTACGTTTGTAAATTTTTTAAAGCCACAGGCCAGGCCAGGCCCAAGGCCAGGACCTCATAGCTGCACAGACCAGGACCAGGATCTCATCCCGAGCATAAGCCTAAGCAGACCAGGATCGGATCAGGATCAGGCAGCCCACGCAGCACAGCACGCAGCACAGCGCACAGCTCAGCACAGCCCAGGATAAAAGCCCAAACCCTGCACAGAATCCAAGCACAGCAGCGCGAACAGCTGCACAGACCAGCACACAGCTAAGGCCAGAAGCACAGGCAAACTCATAAAAAACATAGGGGACCCCCTGAAAAATAGTGGCTTCCCGTATATGAAATAAAAATTGTATAGCATAGCGTAACCCAATGGTTCTATATATCTAACAAAAATTTTTTTAATATTTTTTTTTTCGTCTACGACGATTGTATTAATAATAGTAAAAACAGCGTAATCATAGAGGTTATGAGACAACAGTTATCGCCACAAGCAAGAAGAGACAAAGCGGCAAGAGATAAAGCCTATGCGATGTCACCTGCTAGAAAAGCGAAGAAAGCTCATGCACAGAGAGAACGTAGAAAGAATCCTTCTGAGGCAGTGGGTCAAGACTATGATCATAAAAGACAGAAGTTTGTTTCTGTAAAATCAAACAGAGGAAACGAAGGTGAAGGCACTCGAAAAGAGAGTGGAGCAAACTATAACACAGATTAACATGGGAAGAATAAGTTCATACGGAACAACAACTGATATAAAAGGTACAGATAAGTTATTAGCTACAGATCCTACGGCTAATAATAGTACTAAGAATATTACTGTTGATCAATTGAGTGCTTACACAAAAGAAACGATTATACCGGGTACAGCATTGGGACCAGTTGGCGTAAAGCTTAGATGGAGCGCAGGTGCTGGTATAGGATGGTCGTACGTATCGCAAAGAAGCTTCAGTAACCAAGGTAATCCTATAGATCCTGTTAACGTTCCTTTATTGCACATGGAATTTGAAAATCTAGTATTGGAAGACGGTGTGACTTATGAAGTTGTTTTAGAAAGATTCACTAAAGGAAGAAAAAGAGGTGGAGAAAATGCTGGATATAAAAAATCAGGCATGAAGATAGAGCAGTCTATTTATACGGAACCCCCTTATAATGTAAGACCTGTTTCTTTACCTATAATCACTCCAGGAGGAGCGCTTTATGATTTCAAATTTGATTATTATTTTAAATTACAATTTCCTCAGCGTTCTGGTGGTAGACTTTATACATCCCATCAACCTGAGAGTACAAAACAAGCAATAGGTTTTAGAATTAAAACAACTGATAGTAATGGAGTGGTGAAACTCTCACCTACTCTTAGAAAAATAAATTTAACAGGAGGTCTCAGCGGTGACGGAAATAACGGCATTGGATTCTCCGAATTATAAATAAAACAATAGGGCTACTTAACGCCACCCCCAGCACCCAAACTTGCACTTCTTCAGTTCACTGTTCTTGAGGGTGCCTTCGTCCACTGGCGATAGAGGACTTAGTTCACTAGCAATAGAGTTCTTCGTCCACTAACAATAGAGTTCTTAGGTCCTTGAGGTCTCTTTACGAAGAAATCTGCTAACCACTTGGGGACGGTTAATGCTCACCTCTAATGAGGTGGGTTTATGACGGCCCTAGTCATAATGGAAACACATGGACTTTAACGAGTGCCATGTGTTTTTATTTTAATATACGAGTAAAATAAGTAATAATAATGTTATAAACCAAAAACCAATAAATAAATAAAATGGGATATATTAGATTTAACATAGATGGGTCAGGATCTATACCTGCTCAGCAGCAGATAATAGACACTAATAGCTACTTTACTATTAGGAAAGGAATAGGATCACTAGCAGACGGGAATATTGATTTCATTACAGGAATTATAGACACCGATGAAGTGTCGAATCCAGAAGGGGAGCTAACAGTAATTAGATTAACAGGCTCAGGCTTCACAGATGCCACTATTGAAAAATTCAATAACGCTACGATAACTGCTCAAGGCAATTTTGCTTCAAGTGTAAAAGATGTAGTTGCTACTGACGGAGAAGTATTCTTATCCGTGAAAGCTTTAATACTAGCTAACTAAAAAAAAATCCCGCTGCCTCGGTAAATGGCAAATTAAATATAATCGAATTAAATTAAATACATGGTAACAAACAATCCAAGTGAAATAGTGAAGACGCTAACTTTTGGCGAACCTGCTAGAAATGAAATAATGCAAGGCGTTGATAAATTAGCAAGCGCAGTGAAGTCCACTTTAGGCGCTTCTGGAAAATGCGTAATATACGAAGATGCCTTAGGAAAACCGGTAATTACAAAAGATGGTGTAACCGTTGCGGAAAGCGTAGTCTTATTACATCCGGTTGAAAACATAGGAGCGACCTTAATAAAGGAAGCTGCTAGCAATACAGTAAGAGAAGCTGGGGATGGTACAACAACAGCTACCGTACTAGCTGACTCTTTATTGAAAATAGCGAATAAGAGTTTAGATGAAGGAGAAGTTAGAGATATTAAAAGCGGCATTATTAGCGGCGCTAACAAAGTTAAAATACATCTTGACAAGTCCAGTATTCCAGTTGAGGGTGAAATGTTGCGAAATGTTGCTACAATCAGTTGTAACAACGACAGCGAGCTTGGGCAAAAAATTGGAGAAGCTTACGAACAAGTTGGGAGCAATGGAGTTGTACTAATGGAAGAGTCTGAAACGAATGAAACTTATGTAGAACTCGTTGAAGGTGTCCAATTTGATTCAAAATTAAAATCAATTCATTTAGCAACAGACAAAGATAAACGTACAGCTGTTTTAGACAATCCTTACGTACTTATTGTGTCTTCTCCTATTCCTAATATAAGAAGAATACAAAACGTCTTAGAACACGTTATAAAGACTAAAAGAAGTTTACTTATAGTCGCAGAAGTAGAGGCGCAACCTTTAGCTACTTTAGTATCAAACAAAGTAAAAGGTAATATTAAGATAAACATTGTAGATACTCCTGGTTTTGGACCAACAAGACAAGACACTATAGAGGATTTAGCTATATTAACAAATGCTACTATAATAGACGAATCATTGGGAGATGATTTAGATTTAATAGATCCTAACGTATTAGGTGAAGCAGTTAAAGCTGTTACAGACGAAAAGGGTACAGTATTACAGGTTGAAGCAGAAAGCGATACATTAAGAGACAGGATTTCTTTTGTTGAAGATAAAATAGTAGACGAGACCAATCCTTTCTTTAGAAAAAAATTAGAGCAAAGACTCTCGATGTTAACTGGTAAAGTTGGGATCATAAGAGTTGGAGCTGATTCTAAAGTAGAATTAAAAGAAAAGAAGGATAGAGTTGAAGATGCCATTCACGCAACAAAAGCTGCTTATAAGGAAGGTATTGTAGCAGGTGGCGGAATCGCGTTACTTAATGCTTCTCAAAAAATAAAGCCAACTAATAAGGGAGAAGAAATATTGCTAGAAGCAATCAAAGCACCTTATTATACTATATTAGACAATGCTGGTATGGTAGAGATAAAAACGCTTACTACTAAAAATAGAGGTATTGACGTTAAAAGCGGCAAAGAGGTTAATATGATTAAAGCAGGGATTATAGATCCGGTTTTGGTTACAAAATCGGCGCTAAAAAATGCGGTAAGTGTTGTAACAACAATAATATCTGCAGACTGTGTAATTAGTAATAAAAGATTAGCGTAATGAAAGCAATTAATTATTACTTAATAGTAGAGAAAATAAAAGAAGCCCCGAAGAAAGTAGGTGGCTTAGAGTTAACGGAAAAGCAAAACAAAGATATTAGATACTTAAAAGCTAAAGTTATTAGCGTAGGAGATCAAGTACCTTTGGTGGCTGAAGGCGATATAGTATGGTATGATAAACATGCCGGTCACGGTATAGAGTGGGATGAGAAGTTCTACTTAGTATTAAAAGCTCCTGATGTAGTTATTATAGAATGATATTTACTAGTCAGGATTTAAGAGATATGAATTTGTTTAAGTATTACAGGCTTGTCAGAAGATGGGCTTGTAAGACTTACGAGCTTACAGATGCTGATTTGGAATTACTCATATATCTGGATTGCAAAAAAATTTTTACCAGGAATGATTTTATTAATGGCACCTATACTTATAGTTGGGATAAAAACAGATGGGAAAGATTAAGGAGAGACGGTTGGATCAATGTATTTAAGGAAAGGAATAGGACCTCATCTAAATACGCAGCTTATAAAGTTTCGCCAAAGTGCAGTTTGTTAATAATGAGGATATACCGTATACTGCTAGGGCAAGAGGATTTACCTATTTCGCGTAACAGTAAATTTTACAAAAACAAAACATATACTGATAAAGTTTACAATAAAGCTATTGACGATATGATAAACGATAACGAGAGATAATGGGATTTAAACTAAAAGAATTTTCAGACATTGTTGGTATAGACAAAGAGACTTCAACCTATAATACACCTGTTTTTAAGAAAACATTAGAGGGAGGTATATTAGCGGAAGCAAATAATGATGGTACTATATTTATAGACAAATCATTGAAAGGTAAAGCTAAGCAGGACGCTATAGCTCACGAGAAAGTTCATTTAGACCAAATGGCCCAAGGTAAATTACAGTATGATAACAATACAGTAACATGGAAAAAAGACACTAAGTCTCCCGCTAGAGTATACAGGAGAGATACAATGAACGAAGGGGCTCAAGAGTTGCCTTGGGAAAAAGAAGCATACAAAAATTCATAACATGACATACAAAGCAAAATCAATAACAAGTAAAGCATCGAGCGCTTGCAAAATCAACATGGATCTCGTAGCGGGGGTCGAAAAGATTGGAGAAGTTAAAAAGGCTGATTCCGATGATTTTTTACAGGGATTTAGTAAAGAAGAAGAAGAAAAAAAATTAGAAGAATAAAAAGCATAAACCATGAGCAAACCTATAACTAGTAGAGTTAAAAGATCACCTCTTTTTAAGTACAACGCACCCCTTAAGCAAACTAACCCCTTAGGCAAGTCTGTAAAAGTTGGTGGCAGTGAAGAAGGGAAGGATGAAATAATTAAAGAAAAGAAAAAATCATCTTATGATGGCAAAAAAATGTCAGACAAAGAATGGGCTGCGCTTACTCCAGAAAAAAGAAGAAAACTTAACGCTGCCGCGGGAGCAAATAAAAAAGGAGAAATAATTACCGAGGTCGAAAAAACAGTAAAAGGTGATGATTTAGATTATGATACAACCTTAATGCAATCTAATGAAGGTAGAATATTGGAACCATGGGAGCAAAGTAGATTATCTCGAACTACGAAAGGTGTAAACAGGGATGTTCGTAGGTCTAAAATTAAACTTGGGAAAGCCAAAAGAAAGTTAGCGAAAATGGAAAAAAGAGGTAAAACCTCTGGAAGTAGATACGAAAGGTTAAAAGCTAAAGAAGAAGAAAATACAAGTGAATTAAAAGCTTTTAAAAGTGCAGCCGCTAATACTCAATTAGCAATGGAATCAGGACGTAAACAAGGTGAGACATATAGAAAAGCTGATACAGAAGTAACGCAGGGTCAAAGAACACCGGATCAACAACTTTCTGATGCAAAGCGAGCAGCTAAAAAAGCAGCTAAAAAAGAAGCTAAAGATAAAGCAGCTAAAGCTCAAGGAGTCACTAAGGATGAAGGGGGACAAGGGATTAATGAAACTTCAGGAAGTCAAGGCGTAAATGTGGGTGATACGGCTTCTATTAATTTAGATGGTGTTTTTGGACAAGGTTTAGACTTATACCAAACTTCAAATTATACACCACTTGCAATGACTAAAAAAGGATACAATATGAAAGCTAAATCCCCGGCAACTAAATCTGCTTCAGGTAAATTTAAGAGCGCTTTAAAGAAAGGGTATTTTAAAAGTAAATAAGCATGGCTATAAAAAAACCAAAAACAGTTGCTTACATTAAAGAAGCTGCTTACGAAAAATCTAATCGCAAAATGCGGTCTAAGTATACTAAAGAAACAGGTAAAACTTTAGGTAAAAGGCACCTTACAGGAACCAGCCCTAGGAGAGTTTCATTTGCTTGCAGGTTTGCAGGTATGGCCGGAGCTATGAAAGACGCAAAAGGTGAACCAACTAGAAAAGCTATGGCTTTGAAAAAATGGGGTTTTGGTAGCGTAGGAGCTGCAAGTAACTTTTGTAAAAAACACAAAAAAAGCTAAAACTATGGAATCAAAAGGACTAGGAGATTCGATAGAGAAGTTTACTAAAGCAACCGGTATAAAAAAACTAGCAGATAAAATACCTGGAGGGTGTGGCTGCGGAAAAAGAAAAGAAACATTAAATAAATTATTTCCATATAAAAACAAGTAAAATGGCAAACACACCTATTACAGCAAAAATTAAACGTACCACACGAGGAGGTATGGTACAGCAACCATTATTAAACATGGGTGCGCCCGTAAAAATGAAAATGTCTTCACCGGCTAAGCAAACTAGCGGTGAGCTAAAGCCAGGGGAAGGGGTTTTAAAAAACAAAGAAAAAAGCACAGCAGGCAACTTTGAACCAGCAGGAAAACAAGGAAACTTTGTACCTTGGGCTTTTAGACAAGACGCTTTATTAGCAGGCATGGGATCTAAGTCTGGTGTAAAGGGAAAAATGGGTTCTGATACTCGTAAAGCAGAATACGATAAAAGAAACTGGGCATACGATGAAACAATATCTAAAGCTTCAGTTGAAAAAGCAAAACCCAAGGTTAAAGCTACTAAAACTAAAGAAACAAATACAACAGTAAAAGGTAATACAAGTCCTAAAAGCGTTAAGATTGAAACTAAACTTAGTGTTGCAAAACCTTCTAAAAAAACTGAAAAAGCAAAACCTTCTAAAAAAACAGCAAGAGCTAACAAAGTAAGAGCGAAAGGAGAAGCTGCTTTAGCATCCGGTAACCTTTCAAAAGCAAGAAGATTAAAGCGTAGAGAAGAAAGAATTAAGAAAAGAGCTGCTAAAAAAGCATCCAAATAATGAAAAAGATATGGGAATGGCTATCAGGTGGCGTTATCAAAGAAGTTGGTAATGTCATCGATAAGCTTACAACTACCAAGGAAGAAAAACTTGAGGCACAGAGGCTTATAACGGAAATATTAGAAAAAGCGGATAAAGAAGCTCAAGAGCAAGTTACTGCAAGGTGGGAATCAGATATGAAATCTGACTCTTATTTATCTAAGAATATACGTCCAGCTGTTCTTATATATTTGACATTTATATTTACAGTATGTGCATTCTTTGATGGGAACATTGGGGAGTTTGAAATAGCTGAAGAATATATACCAATATTCCAAACATTATTAGTGACTGTTTATGGAGCTTATTTTGTTGGTAGGTCTTGGGAAAAAGCAAAATCAATACAATCTAAATAATTGCAATTTAGGCGTAATTATTGATTATATAGAACAAAAAAAACAATTAAATTTAATTAAATGAAAAAATTAGAGAAAACGGAGTTAGAAGGACTACAAAGTATTATACAGAAGATTAATCATCTTCAAATGCAAATAGGTAGTATAGAAGCTCAAAAGCATGAGTTACTACATGCTATTACAGATACATCGACAGAATTCCAAGTTAAGCAATCTTTATTAAAGAAAAAGTACGGTAAGGTAGACATAGATATTACCACAGGGGAAATAAAAGAGCAGAATGAACTTATTAAGAAAGATTAGCATAGGGAAAGACTATAAGAATGATGCCATGCACTATGCTGTTGGACAGGAAGTGTATGGTGGTCATACTATAGTTAATATTATAGAAGAGAAAGACAAGTACTCTATCTATATACAAAAAGGGAATGATGTGTTACCTTGGAAGGATTTTAATAAAAACATGGCAATAGCTATTGAGTATAATATAGATTACTAAATGAGAGCTATTTTTGAATTTATTGTAAAACCTAAAAACGGTAGAACTAATAATGAAAAAACAATTGGCGATTCAAAGCTTATATTAAACACAGAACTACAAGATCACAATTTCGTGAGTAGAGAAGGTGTAGTTATAGCGGTACCACTAGGTATCGAAACAAGCGTAAAAGTAGGTGATGAAATTATTGTACATCATAATGTTTTTAGAAGGTATAGAGATATACGAGGTAAAGAAAAAAATAGTAAAAGCTATTTTGAAAATGATACTTTTTTTGTAAGTGTTGATCAGGTTTACGCTTATAAAAGAGCAAACAAATGGAAAGCTTGCGAAGGTTTTAATTTTGTAAAACCTCTACAAGAAGATAAAATGTTTTCTGCTAGTTTTGAAAAACCATTAATAGGTATTATGAAAACAAAAGATCCAGATCTTAAGGGTATTGAAGAACAGGACTTAATAGGTTTTAAACCTAGTAGCGAATATGAGTTTATAATAGACGGACAAAAATTATATAGAGTACCCACTAATCAAATCACAATTAAATATGAACGTCAAGGAAACGAAAAAGAATATAATCCAAGCTGGGCAAAAAGCGGTTGAAGAACTCATTAAAGTAGCGCATGAAGCTATAGTTGATTCCGGCGATGATATTACTGCAGATAGATTAAAAAACGCAGCAGCAACTAAAAAGTTAGCAATATTTGATGCTTTCGAAATATTGAATAGGATACAGGAGGAGCAGAACTTATTAGACAATAAACCAAAAGAAGAAACTAAGAAACAGGTTTTTAAAGGGTTTGCAGAAAAAAGATCTAGGTAATGTATAAACAAAATTTATACAGTATAATTACACCTGTAAAGCAAAACACTATAGTTAGATTCAATAAATCTAAGAAGTGGAAATACGGTTACAATAAAGAACATGATATTGTTGTAATAAGTAAGACTGGGCAGATAGGTGATATATATGATATCCAAGGGTTGAAAATAGCTTTACCTAAAGCTCCTGCTAAATTAAGTAGGTCAAATAACAAATGGGCAGTAGAGGAGTATCCTAAAGAATTAAAACAAATACAAAGCGTTTTTGACTGGAGAGACTATCCAGAAGCTTTTCAAACAAAATGGGAACCATATATAGATGAGCAGTTTAAACGCAGAGACGAAGGTCATTGGTTCAATAATAACGGTTTAGCTACTTATATTACTGGTACTCATTTTATGTATCTACAGTGGTCTAAAATTGATGTAGGGTTTCCAGATTTTAGAGAAGCTAATAGATTATTTTTTATTTTCTGGGAGGCATGCAAAGCAGATACAAGAGCTTATGGAATGTGTTACCTAAAAAACCGTAGATCAGGGTTTTCTTTTATGTCTTCATCTGAAACGGTTAACCTTGCCACTATATCCTCGGATTCACGATTTGGTATATTATCTAAGTCAGGGTCGGATGCTAAAAAAATGTTTACAGACAAAGTAGTACCGATTTCGGTAAACTACCCGTTTTTTTTCAAACCAATACAAGATGGTATGGATAGGCCAAAAACAGAGCTTGCATACCGAATACCTGCTTCTAGGCTTACTAGAAAATCTATAAAAAGCAAACAAGATAAAGAATTATTAGCAGGGCTTGATACTACGATTGACTGGAAAAACACTGGAGATAACTCTTATGATGGTGAAAAACTTAAGTTACTTGTTCATGATGAATCAGGTAAATGGGACAAACCAGATAATATTTTAAATAACTGGAGGGTTACAAAAACAACATTAAGACTAGGTAGCAGAATTATAGGAAAATGTATGATGGGTTCAACCTCAAATGCTTTAGACAAAGGAGGGGAAAACTTTAAAAAACTATATAATGATTCAAATGTTTCAAAAAGAAATAGAAATGGACAAACAAAGTCAGGACTCTATTCTTTGTTCATACCTATGGAGTGGAACTATGAAGGATTCATTGATTCTTTTGGCATGCCTGTCTTCGACAAACCATCAGAAGATTGCGTCGGACCTCACGGGGATCAGATTGACCAAGGTGTAATAGAGCATTGGGATAATGAAGTAGATGGTTTAAAAGGTGATCAAGACGCGCTTAATGAATTCTATAGACAATTTCCTAGAACAGAAGAGCACGCGTTTAGAGATGAAACGAAGAACAGTATATTTAATTTAGCTAAGATATACGAGCAGCTAGATTACAACGAAGATCTTAGTAATTCTAATGTGGTTACCACAGGTAGTTTTAGCTGGGAAAACGGAATAAAAGACTCTAGAGTTAGGTTTACACCTAATCCAAATGGAAGATTCAAGATATCTTGGGTGCCTGGGGTTGCTTTACAGAATAAACAAGTAATTAAAAATAATATAAAAAGCCCAGGTAACGAGCACATGGGAGCGTTTGGTTGTGATAGTTACGATATATCAGGGACTACTGATGGAAGAGGATCTAAAGGAGCTTTACATGGTTTAACTAAATTTAGTTTAGAAGATCATCCTCCTAACACTTTTTTCTTAGAATATGTAGCTAAGCCGCCAACAGCTGAGATGTTTTTTGAAGATGTGCTTATGGCTTGCGTTTTTTACGGTATGCCTTTATTATGTGAAAATAATAAACCAAGGTTGCTTTACTACTTTAAAAGAAGAGGCTATAGAGGATACTCGATGAATAGACCTGATAAGTTATGGAATAAGTTATCCGTAGCGGAAAAAGAGATAGGTGGAATACCAAACTCTAGTGAAGACATAAAGCAGGCTCACGCAGCAGCAATAGAATCTTACATAGATCAGTACGTAGGTTTTAAAGGTGACGGGCAGTATGGTACAATGTACTTCACCGAAACTTTAAATGATTGGGCAAAGTTTGACGTAAATAAAAGAACAAAGTTTGATGCGTCTATAAGTTCAGGTCTTGCTATCATGGCTTGCAATAGAAACTTATATCGCCCAATACCTCAACAAGAGAAAAGAAAATTAAATTTAAGAATGTCTAAATACACCAATTCAGGTGCGTTTTCCAAAATAATAGAAAAATAAAAATATGGCTGAGTCAGTTATAACAAGTTATTTTCCGAGCCAAATAGCAAGCGACGAAGAAAAGATATCCCTAGATTATGGAACATCTATCGGTAGAGCTATAGAGAACGAGTGGTTCAATACAGATAGCGGTATAGGTAGGTTTAAAAGTAATCAAACAACTTTTCATAATCTTAGATTATATGCTAGAGGTGAGCAGGGAATACAGAAGTATAAAGATGAGTTATCTATTAACGGTGATTTATCTTATTTAAACCTAGATTGGAAACCTGTTCCAGTGATTCCTAAATTTGTAGATATAGTAGTAAATGGAATGTCGGAAAGAACTTTTGATATAAAAGCCTACTCTCAAGATCCTTATGGAGTCGACAAACGTACAAGGTACATGGAGTCTATAATAAGGGATATGCAAACAAAAGAATTAAACGAGTTTGCTGCGGAGGAATTTGGGGTTAATTTGTTTGAAACATCGCAAGAAACTTTACCTAAAAATAAAGAGGAGCTAGATTTGCACATGCAGTTAAGTTATAAGCAGCAAGTCGAGATCGCAGAAGAACAAGCTTTGAATGTTTTATTAGAGGGTAACAAATATGATTTAATAAAAAGGAGATGTAATTATGATTTAACTACTATCGGTATTGGAGCTGCTAAAAACAGATTCTCTAAGTCAGAAGGAGTTAAGGTTGAATATGTAGATCCTGTAAATTTAGTTTGGTCATATACTGAGTCACCTTATTTTGATGATATATATTACGTAGGAGAAATTAAACGAGTTCATTTAAACGAGCTTAAAAAACAATTCCCAGAACTTACAAATGAAGACTTATCTCAAATAGCAAGTCAGTCAACTAGTAACAACGGGTTTTATGATCGTACATTGTCAAATTCAGATGAGGATGATTCTAATACAGTTCAAGTATTGTATTTTAATTACAAAACATTTGCAAATGACGTTTATAAAGTAAAAGAGACTGCTACTGGAGCTGAAAAAACTATACCAAAAAGTGATTCTTTTAATCCACCGCCGGAATTAATGGAACAGTATGGTATATCAAAAGTTTCTCAATCCATGGAAGTTTTATACGAGGGTGTAAAAATATTAGGCGGTAAGATGCTTAAGTGGGAAATGGCTAAAAACATGGTAAGGCCAAAGAGCGACTATACGAAGGTTAAAATGAATTATAGTATAGTAGCGCCTAGAATGTACAGAGGTCGAATAGAAAGCATCGTATCGCGTATAACAGGGTTTGCGGACATGATTCAGCTTACTCATTTAAAATTGCAGCAAGTAATGTCTAGAATGGTGCCTGATGGTGTGTATTTAGATGCTGATGGTTTAAGTGAGGTGGATTTAGGTAACGGTACTAATTATAATCCACAGGAAGCTTTAAATATGTTTTTCCAAACAGGTTCTGTTATTGGTAGATCATTTACCCAAGAAGGGGATATGAACCCAGGGAAGATACCTATACAAGAAATACAAACAGGATCAGGAGGAGCGAAGCTTCAAAGCTTAATAGCTACATACAATTATTATTTACAAATGATAAGAGATGTAACGGGATTAAATGAAGCAAGAGACGGTTCTACTCCAGATGCAAGAGCTTTAGTAGGTGTTCAAAAATTAGCGGCAGCAAATTCAAATACAGCTACTAGACATATATTAAACGGTAGTTTGTTTTTAACTTCTGATTTATGTGATAATTTATCATTAAGAATATCAGATATATTAGAGTACTCGCCAACCAGAGATGCTTTCATACATAAAATAGGTAATCAAAATGTAGCTGTACTATCTGAAATGGCAGATTTATATTTATACGATTTTGGTATATTTATAGAGTTAGCTCCTGATGATGAGGAAAAAGCTGTTTTAGAAAATAATATACAAGCAGCCGTTGGTGCAGGTATGATAGATTTATCCGATGCAATAGATTTGAGGGATATTAAAAGTGTAAAACTAGCTAATCAGTTGCTAAAAGTAAGAAAGAAAGAAAAGCAAATGTTAGATCAGCAAATGAAGCAGCAAGATATGCAGGCACAAGCTCAAGCTAATGCACAAGCCGCTGAAGCTGCAGCGATGGCAGAAGTTCAAAAACAACAAGCTTTGACCCAACAGAAAGTTTCTTTTGAACAAGCTAAAGCGCAAATTGACGCTCAGAAGCTAATGCAAGAAGCTGCTTTGAAAAAAGAGTTAATGCAATTAGAATTTTCAATGAACATGCAGCTTAAAGGCATTGAGGTTCAGGGTAGAAAGTCTGAATTAGCAGAAAAGGAAGATAGAAAAGACGAGCGTACAAAATTACAAGCGTCACAACAGAGTGAATTAATAAACCAAAGAAGTAATGATTTACCGCCTAAAAACTTTGAATCCAGTGGAAACGATATACTTAGCGGAGATTTTGACTTAGGTTCCTTTGACCCTAAGTAATAATAATAATAATAATTATATAATATTTTATCATGGCAGAAGAAATAGAACAAGAAGTTCCTGAAGTTGCAGAAGCAGCCGCGGAGGAACAGAAACCCATGTCTTACGACGACGGGGTCATTAAAGTTAATTTAGGAGAATTAAATAAACCTCAAGAAGAAGTTATTCCTGAAGTAGAAGCAGACGCAAATGAAGCTCCTGAGGAAGTTATTGAAGCCGCGCAGGAAGTTGAGCAGCCTAATGTTCAGGTAGAAGAATCTGCTTTAGAAGAAATAACCGAGGAAATACAGCAACAAGCAGAAGTATTAGAAGAAGAGGTTGAGCAAGCTATAGTAGAAGCTCAAGCTGGTGTAGAGTTACCTGAAAATATTCAGAAGGTAGTTGAGTTTATGAATGAAACAGGCGGAAGCTTAGAAGATTATGTAAAACTTAATACTGATTACACTTCTTTAAACGAAGATCAGTTACTTAGAGAATACTACGAAAGTACAAGACCTCACTTAGATAAGGAGGATATTGATTTTTTAATGGATGATAATTTTTCATTTGATGAAGACTTAGACGAAGAAAGAGATATACGTAGGAAAAAAATAAGTAAAAGAGAAGAGCTGTCAAAAGCTAAAAATCACCTAGACGGATTAAAGACTAGGTATTACGAAGAAATAAAAGCTGGATCTAAATTGAATCCAGAACAAGTAAAAGCGGTTGATTTTTTCAATCGTTATAAAAAAGAAAACGAGGAAGCTACGGCAACAGCTGCGCGACAACAATCTACGTTTGACGCTAAAACAGAAAAGCTTTTTTCCAACGATTTCAAAGGTTTTGATTTCAGTGTTGGAGAGAAGAAATTTCGATTCAAAGTTAACAACGCAGATAAAATTAAGGAGAGTCAATCCGACATCACAAATTTCGTCAAGAAGTTCTTGAATGATAAAAATGAAATGAATGATGCTGCCGGATACCACAAATCCTTATTCACAGCTATGAATCCTGACGCGATTGCAAATCACTTTTATGAGCAAGGAAAATCCGACGCTATAAAAACGACGATGGCTAAAGCCAAGAATATTGACATGGACCCAAGAGGTGTTCACGAAAATGTCAAAGCTTCTAACGGCTGGACTGTCAAATCAATATCAGGTGGTCAAAGTTCTTCCAAGTTGAAAATTAGAAGAAAAAAATAATTAATATTTAAAATTTACGATTATGGCCGCAAACGGATCATTTACGGGTAGCGCAGGAGCATTAGCTCACTTGACGCCAAGACCTACACAAACATTGTTTAACGACAACTATCTAACTCTAAACGATTTAGATTTTACACAACAATTCTTACCAGAAGTATATGAGAAAGAAGTAGAAAGATACGGAAACCGTACTATCTCTGGATTCTTACGTATGGTAGGAGCTGAAATGCCTATGGCATCTGATCAAGTAGTTTGGTCTGAGCAAGGGCGTTTACACATTGCATACGACTCAATCGTATCTACAGCGACAACTGTAGTAATTCCTGGTGACGCTAACAACGCATCTACTAATCTTATTGGACCTGGAGCAACAATCGTTGTTGCCTCTGCTAATGGATTGGTTGTAGAAAAAGCTTACGTACAGGCTGTTAGTGCTCCAAGTGGTACTGGAGATGTAACACTTACTGTAGCTGGATATGCTGGAGCTATTACTGCTCATGCTGACGGTAAAGTATTTGTATACGGTTCTGAATATGCTAAAGGTACAAGTAATGCTGGTACATCTGTAGATGCTGCTTTTGAGCAATTCAATAACAAACCGATCATCCTTAGAGATAAGTATGCTGTAAACGGTTCTGATACTGCACAAATAGGATGGGTTGAGGTAACTACTGAAGCTGGAACTTCTGGGTACTTATGGTACTTAAAATCTGAGCACGAAGCAAGAATTCGTTTCGAAGATCAATTAGAGATGAGTATGATTGAAGCTGAAAAAGCTGCTAATCCAATTGCACCAGCTGCTGGACTTGGTGGAGGTACTCAAATCTCTGGATCTGACGGATTATTCTCTGCTCTTGAAAATAGAGGATTAGTTTATACTGATGCTGACTTTGGAGCTGCTGGATCTGGATTAGAAGATTTTGACGCTATCTTAGGTGAACTTGACAAACAAGGAGCGATTGAAGAGAATATGTTATTCTTAGACCGTGCAACTTCTTTAGGCATTGACAATATGTTAGCTGCTCAAAATTCTTATGGAACTGGAGGAACATCTTATGGTGTATTCGAAAATTCAGAAGATATGGCACTTAACTTAGGATTCTCTGGATTCAGAAGAGGTTCTTACGACTTTTACAAGACAGACTGGAAATATTTAAACGATGCTACTACACGTGGTTTAGTTGGAGATGTTGAAGGTGTTATTGTACCTGCTGGAACTTCAACTGTATATGACCAATCATTAGGACAGAATATTTCAAGACCATTCTTACACATACGTTACAGAGCTTCAGAAGCTGATGACAGAAAGATGAAGTCTTGGATCACTGGATCTGTTGGTGGAAACTATACAAGCGACGAAGACGCAATGAACGTTCATTTCTTATCAGAAAGATGTTTATGTGTACAAGCTGCTAACAATTTTGTGTTGTTGAAAAAAGCATAAGGGTACATTACTGTAATTTTTACCCTCGTCTCATGAACGGGGGTAATCATTACTTTTATTAAACTATTAAATTATATTATATTATGGCTACAAAAGCTAGAGCAAAAAAAGTTGAGGTTGCTCCTCAGCCTGTTGCGGAACAAGCAACACCAAAAGTAAAAGTACCGGCAAAGCCAGTATTTGAATTCAAAGACAGAACTTATGTTTTAAAAACAGGTAAATCACCATTAGTTTATAGTTTACCTTCAAAACATTCTGCAAGAAAACCTTTATTGTACTTTGACAAAGAACTTGGTCACAATAGAGAAATAAGATACGCAACAAATCAACCATCCCCTTTTGTGGATAAACAAGCAGGAACTTCAACATTAGGTAGAATAATACTACGTAATGGACAATTAGTTGTACCTAAAGAAAAAGTTGCGCTTCAAAAATTATTATCACTGTATCACCCTTACAAAGATCAAATATATTACGAGTTTGATCCAGTAGGAATATCAGAGAATGAATTAGATTGGATTGAATTAGAATTAGAAGCTTTAAATTTAGCTAAATTATTGAGTGTAGACGAAGCTGAAGGGATTCTTAGAGTTGAATTCGGTAGCAAAGTTAGTGAATTATCTTCTAGCGAGATAAAAAGAGATCTAATGATTTTTGCTAAAAGACAACCCGCTACGTTTATTCAGTTAGCTAATGATGATAATGTTCAATTAAGAAATGTAGGTGTTAAAGCCGTTGAAGCTAAGATTATAAGTTTATCGCAAGATCAACGTACATTTTCTTACGGAGACACAGATAGAAAGTTATTAACTATACCTTTTAATGAACACCCTTATTCTGCTTTAGCTGCATACTTCAAGACAGATGAAGGTATGGAGGTATATAAAGCAATATTAAATAAACTTCATTAAATTACCTTTTATAGCGGTTAGGTCGCTTTAGAGGTGACCTAATCACTATAAATAATAATAAAAGAATATGAGCGTAAGTGTAGATACTGTTTACCAAAGAGTATTAGGAATACTCAATAAAGAACAACGAGGATACGTTACGCCTCAAGAATTTAACTTGTTTGCAAATCAAGCTCAAATGGATTTGTTTGAACAATATTTTTATGATATAAACCAATTTGGAAGAATACCGGGTAATGACACGGAATATTCAGATATGTTGGATACATTGAATAAAAAAATATCGCTATTTGAAACTACTGCAACATTGTTTAGAGATCCACTCGCTGACGAACCTAAATTCGAACTACCTAGCGATATGTACCGCCTTGGTACCGTAATATATAAAAATGTTACAACTAAAGATCTTTATCCATCACCTTCTCAGCCAGCTAACTATCCACTTGTTAACCCAGTTATTTACAGGCAAGTTTCTAACACTTTTGTAGAAGCAGAAAGGATTAATCAAAATGAATTTTTATATATAAATTCTTCGCCTTTAACAAAGCCTAAAAATAGCAGACCTGTATATACATCAGACAGAAGTGGTCTACAAGTATATGGAAACGAAGAAATAATAGATAATGTTAAGGCTACATATATAAAAAGACCCGCTAAAGTGGAATGGGGATATCAAATGATATACGGAGAAGCTTTATATGATGCTAATTATTCAGTAGACTTTGAGCTACATCCATCAGAAGAGACTGAGCTTGTGATAAAAATATTAGAACTTGCAGGTGTGCTTATTAAAGATTTAAGCTTGTATCAAGTATTTAACGCGGAAGAACAACAGAAAATTCAACAAGAAAAAGCATAACTTATGAGCGTAATAAATCAAACAGACGAACAATACTATTTAGGACCAGATGGTCAATGGAATAGCTGGGACGAAGATTACGGGGCTTACCAGTTCACGAGCATTAAAGACATTGTAAATAATTTTATAATAGCTTATGTTGGTGAGGGTAAAATAATAAGTAAGATAAAAAGAACAGATGTTGCTTTCCATGCTCAGCGCTGCTTACAAGAGTTTAGCTACGATGTCCTGCCTTCTGTGAAATCTCAAGAAATAGAAATAGGACCTAGCTTAAACTTTATATTACCTAAAGATTACGTCAACTATGTGAAAATTACATGGACAGACAATGGTGGTATTGAAAGAGTGGTTTACCCTGCTATAAAAACTTCAAACCCATTACCTTTATTACAAGACTCAGAATATGAATACTTGTATGACGAACAAAATAGAGAAGTAATAACAGCAGACGAATCGTCTACAAAAGAAGCTTTTCAAACCAGAACTTCAAGGCCACAAAGTGATCTTGACCTAACACTTACTAATCGCATTGGCAGAAGATACGGGTTGACACCAGAAAGAGCTCAAGTTAACGGGGTATTTTATATAGATCCAATAGCTAATGTAATAAACTTTGACTCTAGTTTTGTAGGTAAAATAGTTACATTAAAATATATATCTGACGGACTTGGTGGAGATGATGAAGATCTTACTGTTCATAAATTTGCAGAGGAAGCAATGTATAAGTATATAGCCCACGCTGTTTTAGCAACTAGAGCTAACACCCCAGAGTACTTAGTTAGTAGATATAAAAGAGAATTAGCAGCCGCAAGACGTAATACAAAAATTAGATTATCAAATATTAAAATAGAGGAAATTGCTCAGGTAATGCGCAATAAGTCCAAAATTATAAAACACTAGAATATGCCAGAATTAATTCACACGTTTACGTCAGGGAAAATGAACAAAGACCTTGACGAGCGTTTACTTCCTAATGGTGAATATCGAGATGCTTTAAATTTAGAGGTTGCTTCATCTGACACTTCTCAGGTGGGTACATTTCAGAATTTAAAAGGTAATATTGAAAAATCATATTCTAGCTACAATCCCATTACAAAGCAATATACTGTATGGCATCCAGCTATATATATAAGTGCTTTAACTAATGCTACTTGTATAGGTTCTATTGCAGAGCCTAATTCAGATATGATATACTGGTTTATTACTTCAGAAGAAGCAGATATAATAGCTAGCTATAATACAGTAACTAAAGTTACTTTACCTTTGATAGTAGATGTTAATAGTGTTTTTAACTTCAATGCTGACCATTTAATCACGGGGATAAACATAATAGAAGGTATATTGCTTTGGACCGATAACCAAACGGAACCTAAGCAGATATATATATCAGAATGGGTTGGATCTACACCTGATTTCTTTACACAATCGCAATTTTATGGCAGGGATTTTATAGAATCAGACACAACTGTTATAAAAAAATTCCCACTGCAGCCGCCTGTAATACAGGCTTATTCAACATCAGAAGTGGACGACCAAGGAGATCCTGCTAATGTAGAAACTTCAACCTTATACAGTTTTTACGAACAAGTACCTGGAGGCGACCCTACTCAAATAGGGCCTATGACTCCATCTAGTGGGCCGCAAACCCTAACATGGCTAGGACAAAACTTACCTTTTTACAGAGTAGGCCAAAAGCTACTGTTAACAAATTCTAATGCCGATCCCTTAGATCCAGGAGCTTCTATTCGAGTTAACATAGAAAGTCTTATAGGAACAGGGGGCAATCAAACAGGAGCTATAGTTACAGTACTTTCGGTAGGATCGTCTGATGACGGAGGTTCTTTACAATTAACTTCCTACGATGTTGTACTAGAACAGCAGCCTCCTTTTTTTGAATTTAGATTTGCTAGATTCGGTTACAGATATAAATATAAAAATAACGAAGTATCAGCTTATTCTCCTTTTACCAATCCAGCGTTTCTTCCAGGAGCGTTTAGTTATTCACCTAAAGAAGGGTACAACTTAGGTATGGTTAATAACATAAGGCAACTAAAAATTTCAGGATTTAGACCTGCAGATATACCAGACGGTGTAACAAGTGTAGATATATTATACAAAGCATCAGACAACGGTAACGTATATGTAGTTGATACTTTTAAAGAAAACGACGAGGAATGGACTTCTAATTCATTTAATATATCAAGCGAAATAATAAGCTCTGTTGTACAGAGTAATCAGTTATTAAGACCTTATGATAATGTACCTAGATTTGCTTTGGGGCAAGAAGTAATTGCTAACAGATTAATATATGCGAATTACACGCAGAACTTTAACCTGTTAACATCCACTTTAGATCCTCTTCAAGTTAATCTAAATGTAACTACTGTTTCTAAAGAAATATTAACTATAGACGACCTAGGTGTTACTCAGGGAGTAGGTTTAGATGGCAATAGAGTATATCCATCTTTAAAGAGCATTAGAACCTACCAAGTAGGTGTTGCTTATCAAGATGAATACGGTAGGACTACTCCTGTATTCACAGGTAAAGACGCTTCTGTTGTAATTGAAAAAGGAGAGGCTCAATTTGCTAATAGCATAAAAGCTCAGTTACTTAATAACACACCTTACTACGCTCAAAACAAGACTTTTTCCACTTTTAAATACTACGTAAAAGAGACTAGTCAAGAGTATTATAATTTGTGTTTAGACAGATTTTACGATGCTGAAGACGGTAATATATGGTTATCATTCCCATCTGCTGAAAGAAATAAAATAGACGAGGAAACTTTCCTTGTATTAAAGAAGGAGCATGACAACGATAAGCCTGTAACAGAAGAAGCTAAATATAAGGTTATAGCTATTGAAAATGAAGCTCCCCAGTATTTAAAAGAAACTAGGCTATCTAAAGGACAATCTATAGGATGGGATTCTGTAGGAGGATTTCCAATAGAGGGAGCTAGCGAAATTTGGTTTGATAATGTTGAAAAATTTGACAAAGATTTTGGAGAAATTACAAGAAGTCAATCTGGACTGCAAGTAAGGGTTTTAACATCAGGTTCCACTAGTGAATGGTATAAAGTGTCATCCTTTGGATTAGTAGGTGGCGGTAGCGTTCAAGAGGTAAGGATAACTTGTAGCGAGTCTTTTGGTGCGGATATGAATTTCACATCTACAGAGCCTTATGGATTCAACACCAGGGTTCCTGGATTAACATTAGAATTAGCTGAAATTCAAACATTAAATAAGCCGGAATTTACAGGAAGATTTTTTGTTAAGGTAAATCAAGATGCTTTGCTTCAAAGTAAAATTATAAATGCCGGAGCAAATCAAGGTGCTAGTTATTTAAGAAAAGCTTTAGCTTACACTTATTATTTAACAGGGTCTCGTGAGAGTAATAGTTTTTGGGGTAAAGGAAATGTAGGTGGTAATAACTGGACAAAACAAGATGCCCAAGGAAATTACTCACGATTTTACATATCAGCGGTAGCAACTAGGTGTAGTAGAGGTAACTACACGGGAGCTAGCTCTGTAGCTGAGGGAGGCACAGGCACACCTGGTAAATTAAGGGTTGCATGGTCTGGAGGATATGGAAGCGGTAGAAGCGAAGGCTTAAGGTTATCCAATCCAGCATTACTAACTCAGTTAAATACAGCTGGAGCACTGTTTAGATTTGTTGATGCGGGTAACGGTAAAGCTGATCCAAACAACACTGTTTACAGAATAACCAAAACAGTTGAACAGAAGCTAACAAACTACGATTGTAAACGAGGAGGCGCTTTTGTTAATACCACGAATCAAACAACTTGGTGGATATTAGATATAGAGCCCGTGCAGGGTGATTTGTTTGGTTTACAATGGGATCCAACAAAACAAACAGACGGTAGTGGTATTGCTGAATGGACTTATCAAACAAGTGCTCAGGGAGACAATTTTATAGGAATGGAGTTTTTAGGTTTAGATGACAATGATAAATCATTTACAAGTTCCAACCCCGCTGTTTTTGAAACAGAGCCAAAAGAAGCTACTGAGCTTGATATATATTACGAAGTATCAGGGAATTATCCTATAGATGAGCACGGAGACCCCCATGAATTAGATTGGTTTAATTGTTATTCATTTGGTAACGGAGTGGAGTCTGACAGAATTAGAGATGATTACAACGCTCCTACTATGTCTAATGGCGTTAAGGCTTCTGCTACTTTAGATGAACCTTATGAGCAAGAAACAAGATCTAATGGTTTAATATTTTCACAAATATTTAATTCAACATCAGGTATTAATGGTTTAAATCAATTTATTCAAGCGGAAAGTATAACAAAAGATGTGAACCCAGAATATGGTTCAATTCAAAAACTGTACGCTAGAGACACTGATTTGGTTACATTGTGCGAAAACAAGTCAATGAAGATTCTAGCTAATAAGGATGCTTTATTTAATGCCGATGGCAGCGCGAATGTAACATCCAACAGAGCTGTTCTTGGCCAAACAATAACATACCAAGGAGAATATGGTATTGGTACAAATCCAGAATCATTTGCTGAATTCGGATTTAGAATGTATTTTGTAGATTCAAATAGAGGAGCTGTTATAAGATTATCTAACGACGGAATAACACCTGTTTCAGAATATGGCATGAGTGGCTTTTTTCAAGACAACTTACCTGTTAACAATAGAATAATCGGATCTTGGGATGCTGATAAAAGTAATTACAATGTAACTCTAAATACTCTTACTCCTTATTGGCAACAAACATTAGGGGCTGGTAAAACAGACAGGCTTAATAAAGACCCTGAATGCGGGGCTTTTATTAATGAGTACCCTACATATTCGACTACAATATCTTTTAAAGATGCTGTAAACGGCTGGACCTCTAGAAAAGTATATATACCCGAAGACGGTGTTAGTTTAAATAACGTGTACTACACTTTCAACTCAGGTAAGATCTGGGAAATGAATGCAAATACATCGTATAATAACTTCTACGGTATAGGTCCATCACACGTGAGCTTAGGGCCTTACTATGAAAGTTCTTTTACTGATATTTTTAATGAAAGCTCTATAGCCGTAAAGGATTTTAGAACCATTAGTTATAACGGAACGGATTCTCGTAAATACATATATAAAACTACAGCAACCGGTGATAAACAACTATCTTTAGCTCAATTACAAGCTCAGCGATTAGTGCCTACAGAAGTTTCGACAACTGAAGGTTGGTATGCTAACTCTATAGTAACAGATCTACAGGAGGGAGAAATTAAAGAACTTATAGATAAAGAGGGTAAGTACTACAATTATATAAAAGGGTTGCCTACGTTTTTTGTAGATGATTGTGATAACAATGTAGACTCAAAAGAATTTAACGTACAGGGAATCGGTAGAGCTACCAGCATAACAGGCCCTGCAACTTCAGTGTTTAATGTACAAGTAAGTGCGCGTGCAGACTCTGAATGTCAATTTATTACGGATGATAATTTTCACGATCTTGTGGAGTTATCTCTTTTGGCAGATCCAGTAAACGGCGGTAGTGTACCTATATTTGGACTGATGGCAGATTGGGATGTTAGCAGAGTGACTAATTATTCAAGTGCTTTTAAAGATAAAACAACATTCAATGGTGATATTAGCGAATGGGATGTTAGCGGAGCAATTGATATGTCTAGAATGTTTGAGTTTGCTCAATCTTTCAATGGAGATATCAGTGCTTGGGACGTGAGTAATGTGACTGATATGAGTAGTATGTTTTTAGAAGCGAATGTATTCGACGGCAACATTACTTATTGGGATCCTAGTTCTGTAGTAGACATGTCTCGTATGTTTCAAAGAGCATATATTTTTAATCAACCTTTAGATTGGGATACAACCGAGGTTATTTATATGACTTCGATGTTTACTGACGCTACACTTTTCAATCAAGATATAAGCTTTTGGACTGTAAGTAATGTAGAGCGTATGGACTTTATGTTTAGCGGGGCAAACACTTTTAACCAAGATCTTAGTGGTTGGGACACTAGTTCTGTAGAAACTATGTCTAACATGTTTTATAATGCTGATGTATTTAATCAACCGGTTAACACTTGGGATGTTAGTAAAGTCGAAGATATGAGTAAAATGTTTAGTTATGCTTATAGATTTGATAAAGACTTAAATTCTTGGGACGTGAGTAATGTGACCACTATGAGAGGTATGTTTGATGGAGCGTATGACTTCAATAAAACTTTAAGCAATTGGGATACAAGTAATGTTACTGATATGGCATTTATGTTCAATGTAGCCGCTGATTTCGATCAAAATATAGGTAATTGGAACACAAGTAATGTAACTGACATGCGTTATATGTTTAATGGGGCAAGTGATTTCAACCAGGCTATTGGCTCTTGGGACACTGCCAATGTACTTAACATGGATAGGATGTTTAGGAACGCATTAAATTTTGATGAAAATATATCAAGTTGGTGTGTTACAAATATTGGTTCAGAACCATTTGAGTTTAGCTTAAACGCACCTTTAACTAACGCCTCTAAACCTGTTTGGGGTACTTGCCCACCGTAGGTTACACGTAATAATAATTAATATATGAGCACTCAATTTCAAAATTATTCTATTTCCGAAGTTAACTTCAACGAAACAGCTGGAGACGACTTAGGCAATTCAGGTAGTCATTTTCTACTTATTACGCCAGACGAAGGGTATGTTATAGACGTTAACAACTTTTCTGCAGCTGAGATTCCACCGGAAATTATAAACTATTCTCTTAGTCAAGATGGCTTAAACATAAAATTCAATTTTGATTTTGCTAGCGGTACTATAATGCCTAGTAATGATGTTCGGTTTTTTCTATGTGTGCAAGGGTTCGCGACTGAAGAAGAGTTTACAGTTCAAGGAAGTGTTGATATTAACACAACTAATTCTACTCCATTGCCTCAACTTATTCCTTATTCAGGCTCAGGTTCTTTTGGTTCATCTGAAACTGTATTTACACAAACAATAACAGCTGACAGTGGTTATTACTTTCCAACAGCTCCTACTGCTTCTTTAGTTACTGGTTCATTAAGCAACTATTCGATCTCGCGGACGATAGGTTTTGACCCTAGTGGTAATATTTTTCAGGCAATGTTTACTGTAGATTATGAGTTTCCAAATCACTCTGTATTTGGTGACAGTATAATAATTTCAGCAGACGCCGTAGAATTATACGATCCAGTTCAGGAGATACAATCTTATTCTATAAATTCTTCTTATTTACTTATATCAGGAGAGACTAGACCTATTACAATCTATGGAATAACCGGAGCGGCTTGGGAATTAGAAGTTATAGACAGTATTGGTGGGGCAATTCAACAATTTTCAGGAACAATAGACGGCACTGGATCAGCTACAGTAGATATAATTTTCCCAGCGGCATCGGTCAACGTAGATTATTCGTTTGTATTAACCGGAGATTTAGCAAGTACTTTTTGTACAGTTTTTCCTTATACGCCTTGTCCAACGGGACAGCCATCTGTTTGGCAACTATATCAATATGCTTCGCAAGAAGTTAGTTTTAGCTTAACTACCACTAATCCGAACATAACAGTGAGTGCCCCAGATGATAAGTTTTTCACTCCTTCATTAATTCCAGGGCTTACTTCTTATAGTGTGTCAGCTTCTAAGTCAGCCAGTAGCTCAGATTTTATATTTAGTACAGTTCCTGTTAATACTGATTGGAGTAGCCAAGGATTAGGGCTTCCTGATACTAATCAAACGGTGCAAAGCCCGTTATCTATAACGGTAAACAACGCGTCAGATCCTAAAACTTTAGTAATAGATTTAGAAACAAATATTGGTGCAGTAGGAACTCAACCTTTATTAAGTGAACTTAATATTGATAACTTTTTACTGTCATATACAGAATTAACATTATGTTACGCTTTAACCGAAGACGATTTATGTTGCGGAACTTCTGGACCTCGCACGGTATTCGTACCAGAAGAAGTAGCTTCTTTGGCTGATGTAACAGGTGATTTGTATACAGATATTACATTCCAAACTAAAGCTGCTGATGGATATTACACTGATGATGCGGGTATTTCGTGCTCACTACCACCTTTAACCGCTTTCAACACCTCAGTAGGTAACACTACAGGTGAATGTTCAAGTCCTCAGGTAACACCTATGTATTTTCAAGTAATACCTCCAGCTACAAATCAATCACCTTTAATTGGGGATGATGTTTTCTCAGATACGAATGGAACGCCTTTAAACAACACTTCAACAACCATGTACTACATATCATCAGTAACTGCTTATGGGGTTAATCTAGGTAAGGTCGTTTCAATAGACCCATGCATAGCTCCACCGCCTTGATAAATATTGCTTATTGCAAACATGTTAATTACAAAATACACAAACAAATATGCCAAATTACAGACAACAACTATTAGGTAGCTTATTAGCTTCAGCCGCATGTCCCGCTTGTCCCGCTCCTCCGCAACCATGTGGAGCAGTTAGCTCTATACCAACTGGAAATCAAGGTTACTATAATTTAGATTTTGACGCAGGAGTCACTGCCTCAGATATAGGAGCAGTTGTTGTATACTTTAACCCTATGAGTGTACCGGATGGGATAAGAGTAGAGTATGATGGAACCTACTACAATGCGGTAACCAACAATACTTCAGGTAGAATACAAACAACAAGTAGTCCCGCAGATTCTTTTACTGTATTAGGTAATGCTGCTAACGCTTGCTTGCCTGGTTCATATCCAAATACAACCTCTTATGATTTTTATAATGGAATTACAAACGGGGCTTGGTATGATACAGGTACACAGCAAAGCATAACGCTAGAAGCAGGAGATATTCAAGGAGGAGGGAGCGACGTGTTTAATACTTTAGTTATTCCTAAAACTAATCAAGCAGTTGGTATTATTAGTATACAAGTATTAGGTCATTGCCCTACCGGATGGAATGTCGAGGTTAATTGCCCGGCTGCATTGCCATCTGTTATAGCTTCCGCTCCAGGAGCAACAAATGCCTGTAATAATACCCAAAACACACCTATGTATTTCGCTAGAAATAGCGGTGATAATAATACTTCCCCTGGTCTTTACAATTTTGTTTTTTCGGACGAAAATGGAGTTAACCCTTTAAACCCTACAGCTACTCCTCAATTCTATATCTCAGCAGGTCAAGCTTACGAAGTTGTAAACGGAGTTGTTGTTAGCAGTTCAACATGCACATAGCTAAAGAATAAATATAAAAATAATTAAATGGATCAAATAACACTAACATTCCCAAACCCCCTAAATGTATCTATACAGGTAGGAGACACTACTTATTATAGTAATGATGTAAACGGTGCTGATATACAGGTTATGGGATTAATTATAGCAATTAACAGGACTTCAAATTCTGTTACTACAGAAATAGATCCAAATACAACAAGACCTTCTCTAACTAGTTTTATATTGTTTAGTAAAACAGCTAGCGTAAACACTAACGGCTTAAAAGGTTACTACGCTGAAGTGCAGTTTAAGAATAATTCTACTAATTATGCCGAATTATTCTCTGTGGGGACTGATATTGTTGTAAGTAGCAAATAATATGTAATAATAATATATAAACAATATAGATATGATAGGAGGATTACTGAACGCTGGTATAGGTATTGCTGGCGGCCTAATAGGTGGCGGAAAAAGAAAAAGAGAAATGCGTGCGGCACAAGCTGAACACGATAGAAGAAAAGCGCAATATGAAGGCTTAGATACGTCTAATCTATATTCGAACATGCAAAATACTATGGAAGACCTTACTGTTAATCAGCAAGCTGCTAATTTTCAAGCAGAGCAAGAGCAACAGGGTTTGTCTAATGTAATGGGACAGATGCAAGGCGCAGCCGGGGGATCTGGTATTGCAGCTTTAGCCCAATCTCTAGCAGGTCAGCAATCACAAAATTTACGTAGAGCCTCTGCAGATATAGGTCAACAAGAAAGACAGAATCAAATGGCAGAAAGACAACAAGCTGCTAACTTGCAAATATACGAGAGAAGAGGCGAAGGTATATCTAGGGATGCGGAGAAAGAGAAAGTAGAAACAATGTTTGGTATGGCTCAAAGTGATTTAGCTAATAAAACGCAAGCATACGAAGCTGGTAAGGGTAAAATTCTTAAAGGTATTGGAGGTCTTGCTTCTGGAGTTCTTGGTGGTTTTGCAAGTGGAGCTCTTGGTAAAGAATCTGGATTTGGGGACTTCATGAGCGGAGCTGACCAGGATGGAGTACCGCGATTTTAAATAATATAATAATATAGTAATATGAATAAGCAATTAGTACAAGGTAGTGCATTGGTTAGCGCTCCTCCTGCAAAAACTTGGGATGAAAGTCTACAAGAGGGATTCGCAGAAGGTTTTGCTAATACCAAACTTATAATGCAGCAAGCCAAAGCGAAGAAAAACGCTATAAACACAAAAGTAGCTAGTTATATCGATGCTTTAGATACTAATGTGGATATAACTGAACTTACCCCATCTCAGCAACAATCAATTACAAACTTTTTAGTAAAACAAAGATCAGAGTATGCGAATGCAGCAAGTCAACTAGCTAGAATTGAAGATCCCACTAATCCGCAATACATGGAGCTTAGCTCTAAAATAAATGGTATATCTCAATCATTTAAAAATTTAGCTAATCAAATGAACTCATATAAAGAAGATAAAGCTGGATATCTCAAAGATTTTGACAACAACTTAATATCTGACGGGAACGAAATTAACACATTGAATGAAGCCTCTAATCTTTATACTGATCAAGCATCGTTAGGTGTTGGGCCAGGTGGTAGCCTTGTTTTTTGGAACGAGGGTAAAGAAACTTACGACCCATACAGTAAAATACCAAAGCCTTTCTTAAAGGATTTCGCTACAGCAAATAAACTTTTAGAAGTTAATAAAAGTATATATAATGCAGGCTCATCTCTTACAGGGGCTAGAAAAAACATGGTACGCCAGCAGTTAAATAATATACTGACAAGAGGCGGTAGAAAAAGCTTATTATCATTAGCTGAAGACGATTTTGTAATACAAGGTGGATTAGGTTTAACAGATCCTGAGTTATTCGCTCCGGGTAATGACGAGGCTTTAAAGCAAGCTGTATTAGATAGCTATATGAATATTTTTACAGATACCGCTGCTCAAGGAGCTAGAGATAAAAGACCGTCTAGTAGAGGCGGCAGTGGTGGTTTTAGCGGATCTTTAAAAGACGAGATAAATGTATCGGGGCCTATTGCTGATAAGGCTTTAGAGTTTTCTTTATTGTCTAAGAACGCCGTGGGAGCAAATGGGAGTACTACAGCTAGTCAAATGGCTAGTGTAATAAATTCAATTGACCCTACATCGACAAAAATATATGTAACAAAAGGTAATTTATATAAAAACTTTCTTGCAGGAACAGATAAAGAAGACAGTAACGATTCTAGAAAAGCATTTACTGATCAATTTGGAAATTTCGATATGTACATAACAAACCCTAAAAGTGCAGGACAAGACGCTATGGGGGTATCTGTGGATATTAAAGATCCTAAATCAATGTTTGAATTCTATATAAACAATTCAGACTTATCTCCTAAAGCTAAAAACTATTACATAGGTTCTTATGGAAATCAGTCTAAAGATTCTAGCGGGAAAAATACTAAAACTAAAGAAACAAATACAACAGCAAGTTCTAATAACTTCGGTTAAATTAAATTTTATGGCAGACGACATATTAAAAAATATTTGGAATGAGTTATCTTCTACAGGTAAAACTAATTCAGAGTTCGATACATGGAAAACTAATGTATCAGAAAGTGAAGACGTACAGAAAAACGTATATGGATATCTAAAAGATAAAGGATATACTGAAAGTGAATTTGTAGACTGGCAAACTAATGTTTTACCAGTAAAGACAAACGACTCTGCAAGTGCGGATCCAGCTGTGGAGTCAAATCAAAGCGATATGGATTCAACATCGGAAAATGGTTCATCGGATTTTCTAAGTAAAACTTACGGCTTAATTAAAAAAATATCGCCTATTTATGAAATGATAGAGGTTGCAATTCAAGGTGGTGTAGACTCGTCAAAAGCTGTAAAAGATTCATATTCCAACGAAGCAGCGCCTGACGATCCAAGTAAAATGTATTCTATAGCAAGAGGTTTAAAAGAAAACCCTAAAGGATTCTTTGCAAATGCACTTGAAGGTATACCTGGAGCGCTTAATACTGTTGCAAAAATAGTAGTAGACGATTTACTTGTTGACGGTAGAGAGGCAGTAATTACTACTTTGATGGAGACGTCTAACTACTTAGATAAAGGTAGATCAGCCACTAAGGAAGAGAAAGAAATGATAGCGAGGTCAGCTAAAGCTACTAATGACTACTTAGACAACATAATCGCTCTTACATCCCCTCAGTTTACAAGGAAAGGAGTAAGTAAGATTACTGAAAAGCTAAACGAGCACATAACCGTTCATGATAATACTATTTCAGAAGAAATATTAAAGGGGAGCAAAGCAGATTGGGGAGAAGTTGGAGGTAGAATATTTTCGGGAGCTTTAACTAGCTCGCCTTACACTTTAGCTGCTTTAAACCCTTACACAGCTGCCGCTTTAGGCTTATCTATATCAAACGATAAGTTTGTAGAGGAATATTCAAAAAATCCAGACAAAGAATTATGGAAAGTAGCAGGTAACGCTGCTACTACTGGAGGAATTGAAATGATAGATTCTCTTATTAGCCGAAGAATGTTTAGAGCAAAAGGCCTTTTAAACAGTAAAAACTTTAAAGGAAATGCGGAAAAAGCATTAGACGAAATGAACAAAGGCATTGGTAGAAAAATACTAGATGTAATAGGCATTGGAGGTAAAGAAAGCCTTACTGAAATGGGGCAAAGTATAGCTACAAAAATAAACGATGAACTTTGGTTAGGTGACTCTAAGAATATATCAGAAGTTTATGAGAATTCAAAAAGCAAAATAATAGAAGATGCTTTTGAAATCATTGATGAAGGTATAATAGGTGGTTTTTCTGGGGGTGGAATTGCTGGTATTGTTTCAGCTACCCGAGGTAACGCCACTTTAAAAGCTAGAGCTGAGTTTTTGTTAATGCCTGCTAGTGAAAGAGAAGCCCAAAAAGAATTGTTTAAAAAAATTGTAGAAAAAAATAATCAAATAAAATTAGCTAAAGAAGAAGGTAATCAAAAGAAAGCTGACGTTCTACAAGGGTTAAATAATGATTTAAAGAAAGAATTACAAACCATTTCTATTAAAAACCAAATGGTTTTAGATAATCTTCAGGGTAAGGATTTAATGGATTATGCGAAAAACGTTGACAAAATAAATATTTTAAATGAGGGTAAGAATTCTCAAGACGTAGAGAACGATATAAACAATTTAGTAAGTGAAAATCAAACTATTTTTGATAGAGTTTTAAAAGAAAACTTTGGAGAAAATATGGCGTTCACTAAAGCCGCAGCTGCCCAATTAAACATCAGCGAAGGCCTTCAGATACTTAATAATGATTCAGCGTATGAACAAGCTATTGCCGATAGTCAAAATTATAAAACTTTTGAAGAGTATATTGACGCTGTATATGAAAAAAGAGTAAAAGAGACACCTGGCATAACAAGGGGTGATGTAAAAAGAAGCCTTAAAGGATCCAACGGGGTTTTTGTAGGTAAAGGAGGTATACTAATAAATTCTAAGCAATCAAAAAAAATGGGGGCTGTAGGAGTGGGTAGTCACGAGGTACTTCACCCTATATTAAGTGCTTTAGTAGGAGACGCAAAAGCTCAAAAAAGCATAGTGCAAAGTTTCGAAAAAGCGCTAAGTAATGAGCAAGCTACTTGGGTAAAGAAAGAGCTTAAAAAACAAGGTAAAGTAGAAGGTACTCAGGAATATTATAACGAGTATCTTACTGTTTTCTCTGAAGGTTTAGTTAAAAATCGTATAAATTTTGAAAGAAATGTTTTTGGTAAAATAAAAGATTGGGTAACCAAAACATTTATTGACAAAGGATTTGACAATATAGATTTCGTAAGTGGAAGAGGTGTTTATAATTTTATGAAATCTTATTCTGAAAGTATAAAATCAGGTAAGCTTTCTGAAAAAACAACAGGAGCTATAACTAAAAGAGAAAAAGAAACAGGGGTAAAAGTTTCCGAAGCAGAAGCGGTAAGTAATGAAGATCAGTTCTCTAAAACTATAACTGAAGCAGAGGCGGCTTTAGATGAAGCTATGGACGCGGATCCTAATGACCCTAACTATTTAGATAACATCGAGAAAGCTGAAAAGGAATTAGATGAAGCTGAAGCAGCAGCAAAAGCTCCGCCAACAGTTGTACCTGAGCTTAAAAAAGAGGTTAAACCTAAAGAAAAAATTAGAAGACCTGAAAAACCTACAAGAACTACTGACCTAGGCCCAAGAGATCCGTTGTCTAAAAAAATAATGGATGCTTATGACGAAGGTATGGAAGGAATCGAAAGAACTGAGTACAAAGGTAGTAAACCTTTACCTGCTTCTTTGGAAAGAAAACTCGTGCCTATGTTTGAAGGCTACATAAACACTATTGTTCAGCAAAAATTCAAGCAGTTTGCAACAGAAGCTTTAGAGTTTCAAGATGCTTTATCTATATTAAGAGCTGAGGTAAGTAGTGCAATACGTACATATAATCCTAAATTAAATAAAGATTTAGCTGGTTATGTAAAAAAGATAGTGCAGACTAGACAGTCTTTAATGTTTAAAGATGCTAACACAGAGTTTTCTTCAGATATAGATGACGCTAAGGGAGTTGTTTCTACAGAAGATACACAAAGCATTGACAGAAGTGGAGCGGTTGAAAGAGGCCAAGCTACTTTTGATGAACTAGACGTTGTTGACGATGCTCTAACCGAAGACATAACTACCGACTTAGAAAAAGAAATACGAGTAAGAGCTCAAAAAGGTACTTTATCTGAAACTGTTAGTATAAAAAAAGGTAGAGACACTTACATTGTTTCCTGGTTAGAAAACTATGTTAATAAACAGTTGTTTAAGAAATTATCTAAAAAATTAGGAGCGATAGGCGAAAGAGAAGGTGAAACAGTTATCCCTGGACCATATATAGACTTTCTAAACGATCCAAACACTTTTGACATAGTAACTAAAGCTTTACCAATTAAAAGCATTAAAAAGAGCTATGGTAAGTTGTTTCCTACAGAAAAAGTTGGTAGAGAATTAACAGCAGAAGGCAACCCTGTTTTTAGAATTAAACCAATTGATAAGAAAACTTTCTTAACTTACTTTGTTAAAGGTAAAAAATCAACTATATTAGAAAGACAAAAGCAATTATTTAGAGAAATTCTTGAACCAGTAGCTAAGCAGGTCATTGCAGACTACGCGACACCTGAAAACCTAGGTCAATTAAAATCTATTCAAGAGCTTGCCCCTGATACCTCTCTAGATGTTCAGGCGGGTATTATAATAGAAGCTCAATTAAATGATCTTCAAAGTCAACTTGATAGATATAAAGGTGAAAAAACAGGTTTTGATATTATACAATTTTCCAAAACTGTTACTACTGAAGAAAAGCAAAACATATCTAACGCTTTAACTCCTTTACTTGAAAAATTATCTAACACTGATTTTAAGTATTACGTAGTTCAAGATATACTAGAGGGGGTTAAGAAGGTAAAAGATTTCGAAGGTCTAGCGAAGCTTGTATGGAATGCTGGTAATGATACTTTAAATAAAAACAGTATTAGAACATATAGAGCAGAATTATTAAAGCTATTAGCGAACAAACTGAATTACACGGATACTGTTAAATTCTTAATAAGCGCTATAAACGAATACCAAACAGTATATAAGTATCAACAAAAAGTTATTGGATTTGATTATTCTTTGGCAAACTTTAAATCATCTCTTAATAATGTAAATGGAATAGAAGCAAAAGCGTATGTTGCAGAACTTTTCTTAAGGTATATAAGTAGGTCTATAAGAACACTTAAGCTTGATGGCATAACAAGAAATGAGCAAGTATACGATCAAATACTAAAACCAGTATTAGGCGACCCTAAAAAATATGGATTTTCTAAAAAAATAGATAGAGAAAAAAACAGGTCTTATATCCTTAGAGATGGAGTAAGACTACAGGGTCTGGCTGATGTAACTAATATAAAAGCAGATTTCATTAATAATGTTAAAACTATAAATGAAGAAGCTATAGAGGTTAGAAATTGGTTGCTTAATGAAGCTATAAAAGCTATACACAGTAAGAATAAAGATTCTTTTATAGGTTTTCTTTCTTTAATAAGCGCAGATCAAAGGGGTGTTATAAGAAAAATGAACTCTGCAGGATTTGCAATGGAAGGTTTAGCAGTTAAGGATTCTATACTTGAACATGAAACTGAAGCTGTGGAGGTATTCCAAGCATGGAAAGATTTTGTAGAAGGAAAATTAGATAGAACACAATTAATTAATTTTTTAGAGGGAGCTAAGGTAAACTTAGTGTCTAGGGAATTGGATACACTTTTAAGAAAAGTTCAAAAAGAAAGAGGAGAGAGAGGGAAAAAAAGATATACTGACCAGCGAGTTAAGGATTATTTGAAAAATAAAAAAATTATACAATTTTCTAAGAATAGCAAAGCGGATCCTATTGATACCTCTATCGTGTCGTTTAGCAAAACGATTAATGAAGCCAAAGCTATGGCTAATAGAGTAGACGCTCCTGTTAAAGGGATTAGTATTTGGGATTTTGACGACACTCTGGCTACTACGAAAAGTAATGTGTTATACACACTACCTGGGCAAACTCAGGTTTTTCACGGAGGTGATATTAAGTCACCTAAGGACATAAAAGGTTTCGCATATTTTTCAGAAGAAAAAATACAAGCAGATGCGTACTCTGAAGAAAACCAAGGTGAAACTCGTAGTTTTTCAATACGAGAGCAAGCTATAGGTAATGAAGATCAAGTACGTAGAGTTATAGAAGAATTAGGTATACAGCCAAAGGACACTGATTGGAAAGCTGATGAGTCTAGCTTATATGAGCTTATCGACGATAGATTTGAACAAGCGTTTTCTAAAAAAGACATGGTTAAATTAGCTGATGCTTTAAAAAAGAAAGGCATACAAGCAGCTAGATTTGAGGACACTAATATAGCTTCTGGAATAAATCAAGGAAGATATACTGAAAACATTGTGGTATTTGATAAAGGAGCTGTATCAGAGCTTAATAAAATTAATGCAACAGAGTTTGCTTTAAAAGCAGATGAATTAGCTGCGAAAGGAGCTACTTTTGACTTTAGTGAATTTAGCAAGGTTATGAATGGAGCTAAAGGGCCTATGTTTGATAAGGCTGTTGCTCGTAATAAAAAATTTGGTAACGAAAACGTTTATATTTTGACTGCTAGACCGGCTGATTCAAAGTATGCTATACATGAGTTTCTTGAAGGTATTGGCCTTGATATTGAACTAGATAATATATTTGGTTTAGGCGATGGAACCGCTATAGCTAAAGCCAAATGGGTTATAGGCAAGGTAGCCGAGGGTTATAACGACTTTTATTTTGCGGACGACGCTTATAAGAATGTAAAAGCTGTACAAGAAGTACTTGAGCAATCAGATGTAAAATCAAAAGTTCATCAAGCAAAAGTTCAATTTTCTAAAAGCTTAAACAAAGAGTTCAACAATATAATAGAAGATACTACTGGTATTGATTCTAAAAGAATAGTTTCAGATGCTAAAGGTAAAGTGCTTGGTGAAAAGAAAGGCAGATTCAAATTCTTTATACCACCATCTGCGGATGATTTTGCTGGTTTATTATATAATCTAACTGGTAAAGGAAAGCGTGGAGAAGCGCACCAAGCTTGGTTTAAAGAAGCTTTATTCGATCCATTTGCAAAAGGTATTAGAGAATTTGAGAGCTACAAGCAGAATGCCACAGCTATTGTAAACCAGTTAAAAAAGAGTATAAAGAAAATACCATCTGGATTAAACAAAGTAAATAGCACTGGCTTTACTAATGAAGTTGCAGTAAGAGTTTATTTATGGGTTAAAAATGGATATGAAATACCAGGTTTAACAGCGGTTGATCAGAAAGAGTTAATAGAAATTATTGCAAATAATCCAAAGCTTAAAGATTTTGCAAACCAAATGGACACTGTTTTAAATGGATATCCAGAGCCGCAAAATGACTGGCTAGCTGGTACTATTACAACAGATGCTATTAATATGGTTAACACTACTAAAAGAGCAGAGTTTTTACAAGAGTGGCAAGATAATGCTGATGTTATATTTTCAAAAGAAAACATAAATAAATTAAGAGCATCTTTTGGAGATAATTATGTTGAAGCCTTACAGGATATGCTTTACCGAATGAAGACTGGACGTAACAGGCCTTCAGGTGCAAATAAGCTTACTAACAAATTCATGAACTGGGTTAACGACTCTGTGGGTACTATAATGTTCTTTAATACAAGATCTGCTTTACTACAAACATTGTCAATTGTCAACTTTATAAATTGGCATGACAACAACCCTATTCAGGCTGCTAAAGCTTTCGCTAATCAAAAACAATTCTGGTCAGACTTCTCAATGCTATTTAACTCCGACTTTCTAAAACAAAGAAGATCCGGTTTAAAGAATGATGTCAACGCTGATGACATTGCAAATGCAGCAGAAACAGCTACTAATAAAACAAAAGCGGTTTTCGCTAGTTTATTAAAGGCTGGATTCTTACCTACTCAAATAGCAGATAGTTTCGCTATAGCAATGGGTGGTGCTTCTTTTATAAGAAATAGAATTAACGGGTACATAAGCGAGGGTATGACGGAAGCGGATGCTAAAGAAAAAGCGTTCTTAGATTTCCAAGAAATAGCTGAAGAGACACAGCAATCTTCTAGACCTGATAGAATCTCGCAACAACAAGCGAGTCCATTAGGCCGTATTATATTAGCTTTTGCAAACACCCCTATGCAATACATGAGATTATCTAAAAAGGCTTTCTTGGATCTTAAAAATGGGCGTGGGGACGTTAAGACGAATGTAACTAAGATCATATATTACACAGCTGTACAAAATATCATATTTTCTAGTTTACAAGCAGCTTTATTTGCTATAGCTTTTGACGAGGACGAAGATGCTGAGGAAAATAAAAAGATCAGAGTTGCTAACTCAATGTTAGATTCAATATTACGTGGGCTAGGTGTATATGGAGCTATAGCTTCTACCCTGAAAAACATAGGAGCGGAAGTTTACTCTCAAAGTAATAAAAATAGACCGGATTATACCGTAGCTGCTCAAAGAGCTTTAAGTATATCTCCACCTATAGATTCTAAAATGAGAAAAATAATGAGTGCTTCTAGAGCTTTTAGTTACAAAACAACTAGAGAGAAGATGAAAGGATTTGGCTTAGATAATCCTGCTTTTTACGCTGGTGGGCAAGTTGTTTCAGCTGCGTTTAACGTACCTTTAGATAGAGTAATAAAGAAAGCGGATAATATAAGAGTAGCTCTTGATAACGAAACTAAAATGTGGCAGTCTATTGCGCTTATGTTAGGTTACAGCCAATGGGATTTAGGGTTGATAGAAAGTGGAAAGAGCGGTAAGAGTAAAAAGAAAGGCTGGCACAATGTAAAACGTGGTAGCTGGAATAATGCAGAACGTGGAAGCTGGAATAAAAAGAAATAAATATGAAACCAATAACAGCAGTAGTAAAAGAAAAAGGGGGCGCGCGCACATATCCTACAAATCAAGAAGTAACTATGAAAGCAGATGGATCAGGTGGGCCTATATATAAAATAGGTTTACAAGGATTAGGTGCTAAAGGTAATAAAGGTTATCAAGTAGGTTCACCCGCTAAAAAGAAGGACGCTTGCTACAGTAAAGTTAAGAGCAGATATAAGAAGTGGCCATCAGCATACGCTAGTGGGGCTTTAGTTAAATGTAGAAAAGTTGGTGCTGCTAACTGGGGGAATAAATCTAAGTAGTATGGCTTATAAGCAAAATTCACCATTTAAAAATCTAAATAGATGGTTTAAAGAAGAATGGAAAACACCTAGCGGTAAGGAAGATTACAGTGGAGGTGAAAACACTTTTAGACCAACTAAAAAAGTATCTAAAGATACACCAAAAACATGGAGTGAAGTGACTCCAGAATCAAAAAGAAAAGCTCAAAAGGAAAAGAATACAAAAGGAAGAGTAACCAAATATTAAGAAAAATGAGTTTAAAGATGTTGCAAGCAGAAAGCTTTGCTGTAGAAATAATTAAAAAAATTGATAACCCTGTTTACCTAGTAGCTATAGTGCTAATTGCTTTTTTTGGGTTTATATTTAAGGATAATATACTAAAAGCTATCAAAGAAGGAGTTATAGCAAAAAATAAACCTACTGAAAGTAAGATCCTATCCTTGCTAAATCACGATGTTTTCCCAACTATGACAAGAATAGCCAACCAGGTTAACATGATGAAGTTTTATACTGACCAAAAATTCGATGAGACTAAATCACGCATGTGTCATGATTTTACTAAACATAAAACGGAACAATGCGCTATTAGAATGCAAGCCGTGATAAAGAGGGAAGATATCGATTATATACCTAAAAATGCTTTGAAAAACTATGTGTTCCATGAGCAAACCTACATGCATGAACTTTACGTAAACGCTGTAAAGCAAGAATGGTACGAAAAAGGTGTTCAGCAGAAAGATATAGACTATGTGATACAATTATTTGAAAGCTTTAGATACGATGTGGTTGTGTCTTTTGAAAATAGAATAAACGCTATATTTAGTAATTCAGCATATGACTCTAACTATAAATTATTACTAGCGGTTTTTGAAATGTGGGCGATGGGTATTGATTTATTACCTAAAGATATGCAAACAACATTTGAAGCTCTTAACGGTAGGTTTAAAAATTTAAAATATGATTTATGAGAAAAATAAATAAAATAATAGTACATTGCTCTGCCACTAAAGAGGGTCAGGATATAAGCGCTGCTACCATAGACCAATGGCACAAGAAACGTGGTTGGAGAGGTATAGGTTATCATTATGTTGTATCTTTAAATGGTAATATTGAATATGGAAGAGGGGTAGAGGAAGTAGGCGCTCATGTTAGACTCCATAATAGACATAGTATAGGTATATGTTATATAGGAGGGTTAGATAAAGACTTAAACCCTAAAGATACTAGAACCCGAGAACAAAAAGAAGGTCTGTTAGACTTATTAAAAACATTAAAAAGACTTCACCCAGAAGCACAAATTCACGGACACAACGAATTTTCCTCAAAAGCTTGTCCTTGCTTTGATGCTAACGAAGAATACTGTAACATTTAAAAATAAAAACCATGAAATCCGACATCAAGTATTTAATCTACAAATTTAAAAGCACCTGGAATAAGCTAATGTATAAGTTAATGTTCCATAATTACAAAGACAAATAAAAAAACGCCTCTAAATTAATTAGGGGCGTTTTTTATTGTGTGTAATAACTATTTAGCCATCGCAAGCTAAGCATTCTGCACTCATGGCATTCTGAGCAATATCTCCTCGCAATACACTTTCAGTTCTCATATAGTACAAAGTCTTAACACCTTTCTTCCAAGCATCGAAATGGACTGTATTAAGCCACTTTGGCGTTGCTTCTTTAGGAAACGCTAGATTCAAGCTAACGGACTGATCTATGTAAGCCTGACGCAATCCAGCTTGATTAACTAATTCCAATTGATTAATCTCTTTAAAAGTTTTAAAAACTTCCTTAACTGGTATGTTATGACCCACAGTAATACTATCCAAAGCATCGATACCCTGAACACTACCGTCATCATCCAGGATCTTCCTCCAAATCTCATTCGTGTTTAAATTATGTTCTTCTAATACTTTAACTAATGTAGGATTCTTTCTAATGAAAGTTCCGTTTGCTCCTTGCTCTGTAAAAACATTTGCTGCCCAAGGCTCTATTCCTGGCGAAACATTCCCACTAAGTTTCGAATTACTAACAGTGGGAGCAACAGCGCGCAAGTGAGTATTACGCAAACCAGTACCAGCGCACCACAAAGGCTCGCCGTAAACTTCAGCAAGAGATCTTGAGGCTCTTTCACTTTCAACTTTAATTTGCGAAAATATTTTCCTAGTTTCAAACTGAGCAAGCAAACCTTCAAAAGGAATACCTTTATCCTGGAGATATGTATGCCATCCAAGAACACCCAAGCCCAAAGCCCTTCCTTTCTGAGCCGATCGTATCGCATTTTCAAATCCTTTAAGTCCCTTTGCTCTTTGAATAAATTCTTCCATAACTCCATCAAGAAACCAAGTGGCGTCATGTATAAGATTCGTGTCTTTCCATTCTTCATATTTAGCTAAATTTAAACTTGATAAACAGCACACGAAGCTGTGACTTTCGTCTGTATGCAGCGTTATTTCACTACATATATTAGTCATGTGCACTTTTAATCCATTGGCTCTATAAGCTGCTGGGTTATTTTTGTTTGTATTTCCTTTAAAAAGGATATAAGGCTCTCCAGTTCCTTTACGTTTCTGTAACAGTTTAGACCATTTCCCCCTCGCTTCTTTATCTCCAGCTTCCAGCTTTCGCATAAACTTATCGCCGACCACAGCACACTGGTGGACATTGAGCGATTGACGATTAACGTCTCCGCTAGGTTCTCGTATTTCGAGCCACTCCTCAAAATCAGCGTGTTCAATGTTAATATTGATTGATGCAGCTCCTCTTCGCACAGATCCTTGGTTAGTGGCAAGTATAGTTGAATCGTATATTTTACAAAAAGGCACAACTCCGTCAGATGTTCCATTACCAGTTATTTTAGCTCCAGCAGGTCTTATTTGATTAATGCCGATGCCTACTCCCCCGCCGTTTTTAGCAAGCATCATCATTTCTGTATTCTTTTGACCGATATCCCAGACGCTATCAGCTACATCAATACCAAAGCAGCTAATAGGTAAACCACGATCAGTACCGGTATTACTAAGTACCGGAGAAGCAAGACACAACCAGCCATTCCAAATATAATTAAAAAACGTTTCGGCCATTTCCGGTTTGTAAAGTCTTCTAGCCACAGTTTTAGCGACTCTTTGGTATGCTTCTCTAGGTGTTTCTCCGTCGAATAGATATCCCCCGGATATTGTCTGCTTGTATACGTCGTTGTCACCCCATTCAGGCCAATCGACACCTTTTTTCCAATTTTCATTCCACATATTATTTATAATTTATTTATTTCTTGTTTATTACTACCACATATCTTCGAAGTCCTCGCCTTCTGTTGGTTTTGAATAGTCAGTTGATCTCATTGCAAAGAAATCAGTGTGAGTCACTCCTCCGGTTAAATGATAAAACCAATCTAAATTAGCTGAGGCTTTTTCATCATACGCAAAGTAATTACCTAAGTCAACATAACCTAATTCAACTAACTTCTCATTTGTTCTCTTTTTAATAAAATGCTTTAAGTCATTGGCTGAAATACCTTCTATATCACCCATTTCAAACATCTTGTCTATATAGTTAGCTTCCAGTTTTACCATCGATTCAGCAGCTTTTATTACATCTTCTCGACATAAGCTTAGTAATTGATCATCTTCGTCACACATATCGCGGAATAACATACATCCCATTTTACTGTGCAATGATTCATCTCTTACTGACCACTTCATTTGCTGTCCAATGCCCTTAAGTAAATTACGCAGCTGAAAAGAATACAGAACTGCAAAAGCGGAATACAAACTAACACCTTCAGCAAAGGCGGAAAAGATAGCAAGTGATCTAGCAATGCCAACTCGGCCATTATCCCCACTAGCAACAAGGTTGTCAAAACGAGCAGCCGTAGCAGGTTCGTGTAAAAACGCCTCATAATCTTCTAATTTTAATGTTTCATTTAAGTAACTATATGCTACCGCGTGTACTGTTTCTTGTGAGCCAAACATCATGGCCATTTGTTGGATTTCGTGTTTCGGAAACCATCCAACAACGTTTTGAGTCCAATAATCGGAAACTGCGCATTCTGTTTGAGCGAACCCAAGTAAAATATTTCCGACGAGGTTTTTTTCTTTTTCATTTAATTTTTCTTTCCAATCTTTAATATCACTTTGCATCGGTATTTCAGTATGTAACCAAAAAGCCTGTGCTTGCTTTAACCATCCTTCTGTGTAATACTTAGGATATTCAAACGGTTTGTACGCTACGCGCTCATCGAATAATCCCATTAGTTATCAATTACAAAAGCTAAATCTATAAAAGGCATGTATAGCACATGTGTTGTATACGTTTCTTCTCGATAACTTCTAAACCCTAGCAATATGCCGGGATAAATTCCTAGTGTGAGTGACCACTCTCTTTCTTTTCTACTTTGCTTCATAAGCTTTTATGTTATAATAATTCATTAATTCTACTAATTCTTTATACTTTACTCTACCTCGCACTTCCCAACTCCATTTGACAAACTTATCAATCTGGCGCTCGACGTACTTTTGTCTAGCTAACCGTTTCGCTTCGAAAGTATTATTCTTACAGTCTCTTGACATTCTTTTTGATTTTGTGGTTTATACAACGTTACATTAGGAAATTGATTCATAACTAATCTTTTAAACAGTTTCCATCTCATAGGAAATGATTCGTTAGCTCTACCTTTTGTTTCGATTATAAAATCGTCACCAATAAAATCAGGGGTATACTTGATAGGTAAGATTCTTTTCTCTCCTCTATTTTTGTATTCCCCTTTTCCATTAGCTTGTCTTTCATAAACCTCATTGTCAAAATGGAATCCAGGTAGTAACACAAATGTTTCTCCTTCGTACTTCGATTTAATACCTGCTTCTTTTAAAGCTTGGTACATGTGCTTCTCCAGCCCGGAGGCAAAGTCGATACCATCAAATGATACCTTCTTTGCTCTTACTGGTCCACGCTTTCCGCTTTTTCTTTTAAATGGCTTCCTCATTTTCTGACATTTTTACATGGTTTGAAATCTCATAAGGCTCCATATTTGCTATCATCTCGTCTTGAATTTTGTCTGTGTATGTCTCTTTAGCTTTTTGTAAATATAATACAGCATCCATAAGCTCTTCTTGCAAATGATTAAGCCATGCAAACATCTCTGAGGGATCGTCTTGAAGCGTTATGCCGTACTTTGCAAAGCCTACGTCAGATCTTGATACAAATTTATTAACTACACGTTTGACTACAGGGTCTCTAAATTCTATTGTTTGTTTATCCATATTATGCGTTTTTTACAAAAGTTCCGTTAACCATTTTACCTTCTCTACTTTTAATAGTGTTGTATGCTGATAAAACACAACTTTCAATACTATATCCTCTAAGCTCAGCTAAATTAGTTAATACAACTACCATATCGCCAATAGCATCGATAATTTCACTATCGTTGTTTTTTAATAGAGCATCGGCTAATTCGCCAGACTCTTCCATTAGCTTTATATATTGAGTTTTGCAGTCTCCAGATTTATATATCCCTTTAGCACACGCCCATTCTCTAATTGAATCATAAACATTAGGTGCTGGCTGTGGCGCTGTCTTATCCTTTTTACTGAACAAAGTCTCTTTTTCTTCTTCTTCTAGAAAGTTTAACAAAGACTTGTTGTATACATAACTCCTAGTTTGTCTAAAATGAGATGTCCTACTATTTTTTAATATCCATTTTTGTACCCCTTCATTTAACTCTACATTAGTTTTGCCGATTGCTATTTTAAAGCCTGTATTTTTAGCTAAGTAATCTTTTAGATCCTTCTTACTTACTGGGAATGTTGTTGTTTGTTCTGTTACGTTTATTGCCATTTTTTTTCCTTGATTAAATTGATTAGTTAATGTTTTAAAGTCGTTAAAGTCGACGGTATATTTATAAAATTTTTGAAGCTCTTTTTCACGGTCTGATATATAATCTATATCGGTTGACTGTTCAAGAACTTCATACTCTCCCTCCTTATATCCTTGTACAAGGGTAACTCTTGTTTTAAGATTACGTGTAACTCCTATTTTTTTACCAGGTATGTGGTATATATAATACATATTTTTAATTTATTTGCCAACACTTAGTGGTGCTTTTATAGCTGCGTAAGGGTTGTAGTTATTTAATTTAATTTCACTTTTCTCTGGGATTATCATTGCACCCCTTGCATCCATCTTTTTAGATATTTTAATACCTTCTTCTAGTATTAGATTCGGTAGTGCTCGCTTTGATCTACCTGAGAACAATTCAGCTTGCTCTAAGTGATTATTGTATAAGTGACAATCACCTAATTGACCGATTAATTGACCTGCTTTTAAGCCAGATCCTTTTGCTAGCATTTCTAATAGCAATCCATACATTACAATATCGTAAGGTAAGCCTAGGAAAACATCAGCCGATCGTTGCATCCACATCAAATCCATAACCCCATTGTTGATATAAACTTGAAAAGCGTAATGACACGGCGGCAAAGCCATAGCGTTAAGCTCATGTGGAGCCCACGCGCTGACCATAAGGCGTCTAGAATCTGGATTAGTATTGATGCTATACACGAGATTTTTAAGCTGATCTACAGTACAGAAATCGCGCCATTGTTTTCCATATACAGGGCCTAATGTTCCGTCGGTTCTACCTGAGCGCTCGTAATCTGGCCGCCAATACTTAACTCCATTATCCTCAAGATATTTTAAATCAGTTCTACCATTTAATATCCAAAGCAACTCAGTTCTTGCAGCGTTAAAACTTACTCTCTTTTTTGTGAGTATAGGGAAGCCAAGTGACATGTCATGCCTGATTGTTCTTCCGAAGACAGACTTCGTCCCAGTGCCTGTTCTATCTGATTTGTCCATTCCTCTGTGGAGTATCTCCAACATAAGTATTTCGTATTCATCCTCTATATTTGTCATAATAATATTTACACATTTTATAATATTCAATCCATATTGTTTTCCTACAATACTTAAAGGGAGATAAGTTTGGTTTCTCACCTTTAGTATAAGGACCTAAGCTAATGCTTATATGCCAGTGATCAGAGTCAGTTAGTATACCTTGAGGGGCTATTCTTATATTATTCCTAACACAGTATTTCCACCATTCTAATTCTTCATCTGAAGCAATGTATGGAGGCATTGGCTTCACTTTCTTTTGATATAAACTAGGCATCTATTCCCACGGCATTTTTTCTCCAACCATATTTAATGGCTCATGAGGTATAAAGCAACCAGAACTTGGTTCCCATTTGAAATGGGCTTCTGCACCATTCTCTCCAAGGTTTTGGAATTTGACCTTAAGTACTTTACACTTGACAGTCTTTTCCTCATAATTTCTGTGCACCAGTAAACCATGATAAGAAGCATCATACCACTCACCACCACCTTTAATATTATACATAGTAGGTTCTTCAATTTTTCCATCTTTGTCTTTGTACATTTTAGTTGGATGCGCTACAATAAACACCAGGACATCGTACTTTTTAGCAAAGATTTCAATCTTACTTAAGTATTCCATAGTGTATCTATTAACATCTTCTGTTTTACAATTTGTATCTCTAACTTTATTAAATGGATCAATAACTAAACACTTAATACCTTTACGCTTAACTAGCTCGGCTGCTTTCTTAAGTACAGACTCTAAAGTATATCTTTCCATGTCTATGTGAAAGTAATTACTGTTACAATGATCAGCTACTTGATTCCACTTGTCTCCCCCTAGATCTGCTTTAGTCGGCATGCCTTGCCAAGTCTTACGCATTAACTTATGTGCGTGAAGATATGTTGGTACATTTTCTGGCGAAGCGAAAGCTGTTTTCCAACCATAGTTCGCATTGTAGCCGATAACCATTTGATCGACAAAATCACTTTTACCGGAACTAGGTATACCAGTGACAGTGATAAATTGACCGGTATAAGTTGAAAATATATCGTCAAAGTTCTGTAAACCGATTTGAAACCCTGGCTTAAAGCCATTACGAACAAAGTCTGTAACCTCGTCTTCGACATCTCTGAAAGTAGTAACATTTTCAAGCGGTACTGGCTTTGCTCCTGTGATTCTAGATGTAAGTTTATCTTTTCCATACTTAATTAAATATTCGTTAGCGTCTTTACAATCTTCAAATGTAGCCAAGTGACATACTTCGGATCCTAAACGTCTTATCAATTCATTCTGTAAGGCTTGTCCTGCCTCATCAGAATCACACGCTAGTATAATCTTATCCTTGTCTTCAAAGTAGTCAATACAGCTATCTAAATAGTCTAGATTGTTTGTATTAAGTGTTGCTCCATTAGGCACTGATATCGCATTCGTAATACCCGCTTCATGTAATGCTAACACATCCATCTCACCTTCAACTATGATACAGTATTCATACCCGACGATACTATCTATATTATAGAATACTTTTTCAGCTCCTTTATATAGTTTAAAATTCTTTCTTCCATCACGGTATTTAACGTTTGTTAATTCACCACCCATGAAATAGTTGAACTTTATAACATTCTCGGACTTCTGTGTCTGTGGCATCCATTCAGGGCCCTCACTAACTTTTAAATCAGTAAGGGTCTGTTTGGAAATACCTCTTGTGAGAAACCATTCCTCAACTTGTGTACCAGGTTCTTCTGGCTTATAAGTCTCAGGTTTTATGTAAACCTTTTCTGCTTTACCTTTTCTTTTATAGGTATGTAGCTGGAATTTTGCATCACAGTTGTGACAAGTACCGAGACCCCGATCCCAATCATAAGAAGCGCATTTAGCATCCTTATTCTTAGGTTTTCTTGTGTGAGAGCATACAGGACACGTACCCTGTTTTTTACCCTCTTCAAGCTTATGTTGATTGAACTCGTCAATAACAAAACCATTGATCTCTAGTGTTTGCATTTAATTTAATTTAATTTAATTCGAATATCTTTTTTATCAGGTTGTACTTATGTATAGCACTAGAAGGGTAAATCATCTACAGGTGCAGGCGCTGATACCTGCTGCTGAGGTTGATCGTCTCTAGGTGCTGCTTCTACATTCTGACCGTTAGTCCATACTATTTTGACATTTCCAAGATAAGTCTTAGCCGCTTTGCTTTCTCTTTCTTCTTTTGTTTGGTCAACAATAACTGGTCCTTGATTTCCGAATTGATCTACTTCGTCGTTTAAAGTAATTGTAATTGGTAAATACTTACCCTTTTTCCCAATGATGATTTTGTCTTTAGGGATTTCATTCAAATTGATACTTGCTTTAATAATACTTGCCATTCTTAATAGGTTGTTAATTGGTTAAACATTCTTGATAATTGTTCTTTGGTTGCTCCAGTGTTTCTTCTTAAGTTATCTACAGCTTTAACATGTGTTTGATTCGTGTAGAAATTCTTAGTGCTGGTAATAATTCCAGTCACACTGCATACTTTTTTTGTTGGTCTTCGTTTCATAATTCTATTTAATATGATTTTAATTTGATTCATTTATATTATCTATTGATGTTCGTATTTCGTTTGCAAATTTATAATGTATTTGTTATCAAGTATTGCGCTGGATCAAAGTCCTTGTCTTTGTAAAACAATCGGTACTGCATGATAGCTTGTTCAACTTTTTCTTTACCTCGTTCTAAGAACTGAGGAGAACAATCAAACAATCCTATATTACCAGTTATCTTATCACAAGCTATAAAGACCATATCCATATTGAAATACGTAGAATATATATAAGCTTGGCTGTCGTAGTTATACTCTCTTGCAGAGTACGCAAACTTGTCTAAATTAGACGTAGTCTTTAAATCTACTATTAACTGTTGGGTATTGTTTTTAATATCCCCTTTTAATTTCCACCATTCTCCACCCAGTTCTAATACACCAGGCACTTCGTATTCAACATCAATATCTTGGATTAAATCCCTACATACTGTGTTAGCCATTAACTTATCTCTTAATACTTGCAGCTCGTCCGCTTCTTTTTGTAGCAAACACATTTCACCGCCAGACAACTCTTTATACACTTTCGTATTCCTAGTAGATGCTTCTATAATTTTATATTGCTCTAACTTATCCGGTTCTAATACTAAAGTATGAAAGTAACCACCTTTAATTAAGTTGGGATTTCCAACTATAGGTTTTTTAAAACTAAGAGGGTCTTTTATTAATGACCTTATATCCGAGTTACTTAAATACTGTTTACCGAAGGCTCCGTAGTAATCTTCATCACTTTCTAATCTTTTTAATACTTCTTTCTTTTCTTGATCTGTCATAAGGTTTTTAAGGTTGCAGCAGGTATATCATATTTACCTTTAATAGCATCTAGACTTCCTCCTGCTTTTAAGAATTCTTTTGCTTTTACTAACGCTTGGCCTTCTAATTTAGGTTTTGCTTTTTCAGCTTTACCGTGATCCGCATCTTGCGTGTCATCAATTAGGAATAGGTTTCCAAGTGCATACTTTTTTCCATAACTGGAAGCACTACCAAACTTCTGAGGCATCTGCATACCCTTTTGTTGCAAGTCAACACCCACTATAGCTTTAGCTTGTATAGCATTTTCGCCGTCGGAAATAGTAGCAATTGATTCTATAATAGGGAAAGCTTCGTTCGCTATTAATTCCTCACTAATTGTTACTGATACTCCTAGCTCTAATAGATAGGGTTTTGTTGCTTCAAGGATGTCTTCGGCGGATCTGAAGTTGTACTTGCCGAAGGAGTTATATCTAGATTTCTTAGATTTAAACTTTGTTTGGATGGTAGCTAATTTTTCGTTTATGTTCATTCGTTTGTTTTTTAAATTTGCTTATTAATATAATTACGTATTTATCGTACTTGTTAAAGGCCTAACCTAAAGATAATCAATCACTTGCGCCGCGTCGACGTTAGCGATAAGATAGTCAATAGCTTCTTTTTTTATCTGCGAAACAATCACTGTTGCTGTAGGTACTTTTAATTCAATATGTGCTGCAATTTCTTTTGCAGACTTTTTATCGCAGTCTAAGCCGTAAAACATTCTAACAACATCGTATTGCTTAGGAGTCAAATTATCTTTCATTAAACTTAACAAGTAAGTATTTAAAAGATCTATATTATATGGTTCGGAATTATCAGGGAATTGATAAGCATAGTTATCTTCGTCAGACAAATCCAAATCATAGCTAGAGAATATACTGTTGAAAAATAAAGAAACCATTTTATCATCTTCTGGATTTTTACGTATCTCGTTTAGTTTATGCTCTGGTATTTTAATATCGCCTCGGTTAATATCTATTGCGCGTCTTATAGCCCCTTTAATTCTTTTGGATAAAAAAGACTTCAACGTTTTTTCAACATCTAATGATTCAGATATCACTGTCCAATTTATTTTATCTACCGCTTTTATCAAGCCTGAATTACCTTCTTGTATCAGATCATTGATACTCAGTATTCCAGAAGCTTGCTGTGATGTAGAAAACTTTCTAGCTAGGTTTTCAACAAGAGGCATAAACTTTATTATCAATTCATCTCTAGTGTATTCGTCATAAAACTTACCCTCAAGGTTATTTATAGAGGTTTTTAAGTCTTCTTTGTATCTTACGTAGTTTTGTATATTATATTTTTTCATAGTTTTCTAGTGTTTCAAAAGCTTTCGCCATTAAGTTATCGTCTGCATAGTAAACGTTTTTTATTTTTAACATCCACTCATTAAATTCGTGTGCCATAATTTTGTTTTTATATATTATCCATTAGTATTCGTATTTAGTTTGTAAAAATGTTTACAACTGTTTCTGTTTTTATTTATTTGTTTTTAATGATCTTGCATAGCAAATATTACTTGCCAAAGAATCATTAATCCTATATAAATCCATAATCCTATATCCATAACTTTTCATATATTTTTACGTTATAAAAAATATGGTTTACCTCCCTACCATAAAGGATGTCTTTACTATTCAATTCACATCTAAGTCAACGTGGACTAATCACGTTACGCCCACCCGGCTTTACGGGTCTGTGCAGTCTACTCATTTAAGGGATAATACACCCACCTGCTAGTATTTTTATGTATCTAAATGCTTATTTACCATCCAGCTAGCCATAGCTTTTGGGTCGAAAGATTCTAATCCTCTTTCAACGATTTCGTAGGTGTTAAATCCTTCTGTAATGGCTTTTGCTATTAATTCTAAAAGCTCCTTTTTATCTATTAAAATTTTATTCATTACAATTGTTGATTTAGTAATTCTTTTTCTTTTTTAAGTTCATTACCCATGTGCCTGTAAATAGTTCTTGTAGAACACCCTAACGCGGCTGCAATTTTCTTTACAGTTATAGTTTCATTAGAGTGATTGATTAACAGCATTGCTTCATAAACTTCACTGCCAGAAATCTTGGACTTACCAACTAACTTACCTACTATAGAGAGCTTCTCTCTTGTTTCAAGACCTGTGAAGTCATTAAAAATTACTTTACGTAGGTTATTAGGCGGAGGAGCTTCTAGATCCATAATAGATACCTCATATATCATATTTTGCAACACTTGCTCAGAAACTGTAAAGGTAGTAAAGCCATTTCTTTTATTGCTTACATATCTAGAGATCGATTCAAAGCCCTCTTGATCCATTTTAGGATTCAAGTACCATAACACATACAAATGCCATTTAAGGCTCTTATAAGTCGTTATTTTGGCGTTAGAATTAAATAATGTATAGCATTCTCGTGTGCCGTTCTCATAATAAGATCCCCAAGGAAATGTTTCCGTTGGAATGTCACTAATTGGATCACGTCTATATATTATTTTATGTTTATTAAGATATGATTTGTTTCTGTTGTATTGCATTGTATTAAATTTGATTTGGTATGCGACAATAGCCCCCTACTATATATATTAACAGGCTATCGTCACACTGTACTGCTTTTATTATCGATGCTGTTAATCCGTACATCAATTTACTTAATTAGGAAAACAATATTTATTATAATAAATATATGATTAGAGGTTATTATATTTTATTGTTGCCTCTTGCAGCTTTTTTTCTATAACAGGTATTAATTCGTATTGCTCTAATTCAACACACTCTGCTTTTGCAGTAGTTAATTTTTGTATTTCATTACGCAGCTTCTCTTTTTCGCTTAAGCTTCCTGCGTTGTAAACACCGGATTCCATCTCTTTAAATTCTTCATAGAATTGCTTATCCCACTCCTCTTGATTCTTTTTAATTTTGTTAATAACTTTTTCAGCTACAATTTCAGCGAGCTTATTCATTTCTTTATCCGTCATACACTTAGTTTTCTAAAGTTAATTTACCGTTGAAATCTTCAAAATAGTGCATCATCCAGTTCGAAGAGTAATGGCCTAGCTTGTGGAATCCGTCGTTTGTTTCTTCGTCTATCCATACAACGAAACCTTCGCGATCCGAGTTAAACAGTACAACATTGTGCTTTTCAATGTGTTGCATTAATTTAGGGTAGTCTTTCTTGTATTCTTTTGTTTCTATTTTACTTTTCATTAGCTTCGTGTTATTAGTTGTTCGTTATTGTTACGCACAGTGTGCTTTTCGTTTTCATAATAATTCCAGTAAGCGTCAACGCTACAGTCAGATTTGTACTCGTCAGGCATACATTGAGGTGGCTGAATAAACGCATTGTCAGAAATACCATTAGGTAAAGTGTATAGCACTTCACGGCATTT
>Ga0209603_1000392_pt1 | contig 53828 bp, 52 predicted proteins | sample COGITO_mtgs_1206_FD_184812 | JGI IMG/M metagenome (GOLD analysis project Ga0209603, IMG submission 184812) | Pelagic marine microbial communities from North Sea - COGITO_mtgs_120607 (SPAdes) (version 2) | ecosystem: Environmental > Aquatic > Marine > Epipelagic ...
GTGCTTTAGGTAGAATAACATCTTTTATTCAAGAAAATAAAATTCCTTAAAATAATAAAATAGTCTTGTTGTATTTTTTGTGTCTCAAAAAATGCTAAAAAGGAAAAGTTGAATGCATAAATTAAACCCAGATATTTTCAGAGAATATGATATAAGAGGAAATGTAGAAAATGATTTCCCAGATCATATTGTTAATAAACTTGGAAAAGCTTTTGGAACTGCAATCAAAAGAGCTGGTGGAAGAGAAATTGCAATAAGCGGTGATATTCGTCTGACAACGCCGAACTTGATAAATTGTTTTAAAAGTGGTGTCCTCATGACAGGTATAGATATAATTAACTTAGGCCTTCTGCCCACACCCGTAAATTATTTCTCGATGTTTCATCTGGGAGTTTTTGGTGCTGTTCAAATAACAGGTAGTCATAATCCACCTGAATACAATGGTTTCAAATTTTCAATTGACAAAAAGCCATTTTTTGGTTCTGATATTCAATCTTTATATACTATCATAGAAACTAACGATTATGATGAAGGCGAAGGGTCAGAAGCAAGGTACAAAATTTTAAAGAATTATAAAAAAATGATATTAGAAAAGATTAAGATAGAGAAACCGATGCGAATTGTAATGGATTGTGGAAATGCTGCAGCTTCTATTAATGCTCCTGAAATATTTAAAGCCTTAGGTGTTGAAGTTAAAAAATTGTTTTGTGATCCAGATGGATCATTTCCAAACCATCACCCTGACCCTTCTGTAGAAGAAAACTTAAAAGATTTAGTTGAAGAAATAAAAAAAGGATCATATGATTTAGGTATAGCCTTTGATGGTGATGGTGATAGAGTTGGTGTTGTTGATGAAAAAGGTGAAATTATTTGGTCCGATCAATTATTATCTATCTTCTTACCAGAGGTTATTAAAAATGGAGAAGATATTTTGTTTGATGTTAAATGCTCTCAATCATTAGAAGATATGATCTTGAAATATGGTGGAAATCCAGTAATGTGGAAAACAGGGCATTCATTAATCAAAAAAAAGATGATGGAACTTAATTGTAAACTAGGTGGAGAAATGAGTGGCCATATTTTTTTTGCTGATGATTATTATGGTTACGATGATGCAATATATGTAGCTGCAAGATTAGTTCAGCTACTTTCACGCACAGATAAGAAGTTATCAGAACTTTCTTCAATTATTCCTACTTACTACTCTACTCCTGAATTAAGAATGGAAGCTGAAAATGATATAGAAAAATTCCGCATAACTAAAGAAGCTGTTGATTATTTTACAAAAAATTATAATTGTGTTACAATTGATGGAGTAAGGGTGAAATTCAAAGATGGGTGGGGACTGATACGCGCATCAAATACTCAACCTGTTATAGTTTGTAGGTTTGAAGCCAATACACTTGAAAGAAAAGTTGAAATTCAAGATCTTATAATGAATAAATTAAAAGAATTTGGGCAATTAGAATTGGAAACGCATTAATGAAAACATTTAAAGATTTGATTGGTTTTATAAGGCGTGAAGTGAATAAAGGTATTGAAAATATTCCAGTTCCTGAAAAACCTAAATACCTATATGATCCAATAAGATATTCTTTAAAAGGAAATGGAAAACGTTTTAGGCCAATTCTTGCTCATTTAGTGGGAAGAGCGAATAAAATTGATCCAGATGTTATAATGAATATTTCCCTTTCTGTTGAATTACTACATAATTTCACTTTAATTCATGATGATATAATGGATAAGGATTCCGTTAGACATGGGCAAAAAACAATTCATGAAAAATGGGATAAATCTTCAGCCATTCTTGCTGGTGATGGAGTTTTTGCTTTATCTCAAATAATATTGAGTTCAGTTAATAATAATGTTATGTCAGCTTATTTTAATAGTGCAACACTAGAGATTTGTGAAGGACAGGCTTTAGATAAAGAATTTGAAAATAATGAAAAAATAACTGAAAGTCAGTATTTAGAAATGATTGATAAAAAAACAGGTGCATTACTTTCTTTATCTGCAATCCTAGGACCTATATATTGTGGAATTGATAAAGAAGTTATTTCTCATTATGATGACTTTGGAAGAAATATCGGTAGAGGATTTCAAATCCATGATGATTTATTAGAGATTACATCAAATCAAGATTTAATGGGGAAGAGCCTAGGAAGTGATCTTGCTGAAGGTAAACAAACTTTTATGGTTATTGTAGCAAGAAATTTATTTCCTAAGCAATGGAAAGAAATAATTACAGGTTCAACACCTGTAGACTTAGTTAAAAACTCCAAATTATTTTTTGATGAAAAGGGAATTTTAGAAACAACAAGATTAAAGGCTGAATCTTATTTTGAGTCTGCCCGGGAAAACTTAAAACAAATAAAAAGTATTGACACGGATGAACTTTTAAAATTTACAAACTTAATAGAGAAAAGGACTTTTTAATGGAAAAAAGAATTGACCCAGAAGACATGTTTAAATCAATTTGGGAATTTCCTGATAATTTAAATGAAGCTTTCGAATTGGGAAGCACAATAAAATTAAAAAATACATACACAGATATCAGTAATATAGTTGTTGCTGGTATGGGAGGTTCTGCCATTGGAGGCGATGTTTTAGCTTCTTTAGAATCTGCTAAGTTGGATATCCCTTTAATTGTTTGTCGTAGTTATACATTACCTAACTGGGTAAATAATAAAACTCTTGTAATCTGTTCATCCTACTCAGGAAATACGGAAGAAACACTTAGCGCTTTAGATGATGCAATAAATAAAAAAGCTCAAATATGTGGTATAACTACTGGTGGTGAAATTGGTCAAAAAATCAATGATTTAGGATATGATTTGGTAAAGATACCTTCAGGGCTACAGCCTAGAGCTGCGCTTGCCTTTTCATTTGTTCCGATGACAAAGTTGTTAGAAAAAATTGGTATTTTTGAACCTGGAATTAATAAATGGCTTAAGTCTTTAATTATAAATTTAGAAGAAAAACGAAAAATTTATTCAGAGGAAAACCTACACAATCCAGTTTATTGTTTATCCGAAAAAATTTATAAAAAAATACCAATTATATATGCTGATAATTCTACATTGAGTGTAGTCGCAACAAGGTTAAAAGGGCAAATCTGTGAAAATGCAAAAATGCTAACTTATCATAATGATTTACCTGAATTAAATCACAATGAAATTGTAGGCTGGGAAAATAATTCAAATTTATTTAAGCACCTTCATATAATTTGGTTAAAAGATTCCTCAGATAATAAAAGAACAAAACTTAGACAGGACATAACTAGTCAAATCTTAAATGAAGAAATGGTAGAGCAGGATACAATCATTGTTGATGGAAATACATATCAAGAAAGACTTCTTCATTTAATAAATTATGGAGACTGGTTAAGTTATTGGTGTGCAATAATGCATAAGACTGATCCTAGCCCAGTCAATAAAATTTTAAGATTAAAAAATGAACTATCTCAAAAGTTATGATTCCTGTCAAAGTAGATAAAATATCTTATCATTCAAAAAGTAAGAGCTATGCTATTATTCTCAAGGAAATTGAAGGTGACAAATGTATGCCTGTAATTATTGGATCCTTTGAAGCACAATCAATAGCTCTTGCAATTGAAGAGATTGAGACACCTAGACCTCTTACTCATGATCTGATTTGTGATTTTATTACTGCATTAGATGTATCTCTTAAAGCAATAAAAATTTATAGCCTAAATGAGGGTGTATATTTTGCAAAAATAATAATTGTTTCTGAGCGTATGGGTGAAAAAATTATTGATGCAAGACCAAGTGATGCAATAGCAGTAGCTCTCAGAATGCATACCCCTATGTTAGTCTCAAAAAAAGTATTTGAAAAAGCCTCAGTAGAAGAAAAATTACTATTTCAAGAAAAAAAACGTAAAAAAATAAATGAGGACCCTTTACCGAGGCTTAAAAAAGAAATGGAATTAGCTGTTGAAAAAGAAGAGTACGAGTTAGCAGCGGAATTAAGAGATAAGATAAATAAATTAGAAGTTTAATAGTTAGCGCCAAGCTCTTCTAATGCTAATTGAGCTGCAGTTTGTTCGGCAGTTTTTTTATTAGTTCCCACACCAGAAGAGTATGATTTAGATCCTATCTTAACCACAATTTCAAATATTCTTTGATGTTCTGGTCCTGTTATATTTTTAACAGTAAAAATTGGACTTTCAATTTCTAAAGAATGACAATATTCAATAAGTTTCCCCTTATAATTTGTCGATTTCCAAGCTTCCTCTCGGTGCTCCCAAATTGTATCTAAAATTAATTTCCTACACGGTTCAATACCACCATCAAGGTACATTGATCCAATTAAGGCTTCAAATAAATTAGCAGATTGCTTCTCAGAAATCTTTTGGATTTTCAGATCAACACTTTTTTCAATTTTTAAATAGTTCATAAGATTTAATAAATAACCAATTGAGGCTAAAAATGGTTTTTGAACTAGTGCTGCTCTTTTTTGAGTTAATAGACCTTCATCACCTTCAGGGAATTCCCGCATTAGTTCTCGGCTTACAATTATATCTATGACAGCATCACCTAGAAATTCAAGTCTTTCGTAGTTAGCTCGTGGAGATGAATCAAGAGACTTATGAGTAAAAGCTTGAGTTAAATAATTTTTTTTATAAAACTTATAATTTATTTTTCTTTCAAGTCGTGTGGTTGGGCTTTTTATATTTCTTAGATATCTTTTGAGCTTGAAAAAGAACTTCAAGCATATTTCCTAATACAGATTACAGCGTTATGCCCTCCAAAACCAAACGTATTAGACAAAATTGCATTCACGTTATGCTCTTGAGATATATTAGGAACATAATCAAGGGTACAATCGGGATCAGGATCTTTATAATTTATTGTAGGAGGGATTACTTGTTCCATTATCGTTTTGACTGCGGCAACTGCTTCAATTCCACCGGCTGCTCCTAGTAAATGTCCTGTCATTGATTTAGTTGAACTAACTTTTAAATTGTTACTATGTTCTTTAAATAAGGTTTTTATTGCGGCAGATTCATTTTTATCATTAAATGGAGTTGAAGTCCCGTGTGCATTTATATAATCTATCTCATCAAGGTTTAATTTTGCATCTAATATTGCTCTTTCCATTGCTTTTAAAGCCCCTATTCCACCGATGGAAGGTTGCGTTATATGGAATGCATCATCTGTAGCGCCATAACCTGCTAATTCAGCTAAAATATTTGCACCACGGTTCAAAGCATGTGATTCTTTTTCAATTACTATCATCCCTGAACCCTCCCCCAGAACAAATCCATCTCGTGAAAGTTCAAATGGCCTACTTGCTTCTTCAGGATTATCATTATTTTGAGATAGAGCTTTCATATTTGCAAAACCTGCAATGGTAAGAGGAGTGATGCTTGCTTCAGTGCCACCAGTTATCATAACATCTGCATCACCAGACATTATTAGTCTCATTGCCATACCAATAGCATCTGTTGCAGAAGCACAAGCAGACGTAACAGTTTGATTAGGCCCTCTGAACCCCCATTTTATTGATAAATGTCCACCAGCTATATTTGAGATCATCTTGGGTACAAATTGAGGAGAAACTCTTCGTGCACCTTTATTTTCAATATTAGAGTGTTGTTCTTCAAGGGTTTGAATTCCTCCCACACCTGTTCCGATTGTTACTCCAATTCGATCAAGATCTAACTTTTCAGAATCTAATCCTGACATTAAAACAGCTTCATTTGTAGCAACTAAAGCATATGTAGAAAAAGGGTCCAGCTTACGAAGTTCTTTAGGGTCTAATACATTCTCCGGATTAAAACCTCGTAACTCTCCTGCTATTTTGACTCTATGGTTCGATGAGTCAAAATATGTAATAGGGGAGATACCACTTTTCCCCTTTACAAGACTAGACCAATATTCATTTACATTATTTCCATTCGGAGCTAATACTCCAAGGCCAGTAATTACAATCTTTTCACGATTCATATTATTTATTTAGTTTTTTCAATATAATCAACTGCTTTACCAACTGTTGTGATATTTTCTGCATCTTCATCTGGTATTTCGATACCAAATTCTTCTTCAAATTCCATTATAAGTTCAACAGTATCTAATGAATCAGCACCTAAGTCATTTACAAAATGAGCTTCTGATTTTATAGAATCTTCTTCAACACCTAGTTTATCGATTATTACCTCTTTTACTTTATCAAATGTAGACATTTATTCTCCTTGTTTTAATTAATTACCCTACCACCATCAACAGTGATAGTTTGTCCCGTTATGTAATTTGCTTCATCCGAAGCAAGAAAAAGAACCGCATAAGCTATATCTTCAGGTTTTCCCGTTCTTGCTTGAGGAATTCTTTTTAGTAATTCATCTCTTGATTTTTCAGGTAGATTTTCAGTCATTTTAGTCTCTATCCATCCAGGAGCAATACAGTTTACTGTAATTCCTCTTGTTGCGACTTCTTTTGCAATAGATTTACTCATCCCAATAAGGCCTGATTTAGAGGCAGCATAATTTGCCTGCCCAGCATTACCTGTTAGACCAACAATTGATGTAATATTTATAATTCTACCAGATTTTCTTTTCATCATTGGTCGAACTGCAGCCTTCATGCCATGAAAAGCTCCTTTTAGATTTGTTTCTAATACTGTATCCCACTGTTCTTCATTCATACGCATTAGAAGTGCATCTCTAGTAACTCCTGCATTATTAACAAGAATATCTATGCTTTTAAATTCAGAAAAAATATCTGAGATAGCATCAGTAAAATCTTTGCCTTTACTTATATCACAGCTTATGTAAGAAGCTTTTAAACCGTTAGAATTTAATTTCTCAACTAGTTTTTTAATTTTTTCTGTTGACCTAGCAATACAAACAACATGTGCTCCAGCTTCAGATAATTTTTCAGCTACTACTTCTCCAATACCTTGAGATGCTCCAGTTACAACAGCAATTTTTCCTGATAAATTAAACATTTATATTTTCCAATTCTTTAAAAGTTCCATAGCTAATTGTTGGTAGTTTACGGTTAATTCGTTTATTTAACCCTTTTAAAACATTCCCAGGGCCTGCCTCATAAAAATTATTTACCCCCGACTTCTCAATTGCTTCTATCGTTTTTGACCATAGAACGGGTTTCTCTAATTGTTGAATAAGCGAGCTCTTAATCTCTGCACTTTTAATCACGGGAGTAGCATTTATATTCGTGTAAACAGGATAAATAGCATCTGATATCGAGCTTGTATTTATGACCTCTGACAATTTTTTTCTTGCCGGTTGCATTAATGGAGAGTGGAAAGCGCCGCTAACATTTAATTTCACACATATTCGCGCCCCTTTTTTTTTAGCTATATCCATAGCCCATTCGACGGCTTCATTGTGACCTGAAATAACAACTTGCCCTGGTGAGTTATAATTAGCAGGAACAACTTTCTTATAACCTTCAAAGTCATTGCATATCTTAAATATAATTTCATCATCAAGGCCAACTATCGCGGCCATTGATCCGTCTCCTCTCTTACCTGCATTAGCCATGCTTTGTGATCTAACTTTGACTAGTTCTAAACCTGTTTTGAAATTTAAAGATTTTGCAATAGTTAGGGCTGAATATTCACCTAAGCTATGTCCTGCGACAGCATGAGGAACTAACCCTTTTTCTAGTAATATTTCACCTATAATAACAGAAACAATATATATTGCTGGTTGTGTAAACTGCGTTTTTTTTAGTTCTTCATCTGGGCCATTAAAAATAATATTTTTGATATCAAAGTTCAAGATCTCATTAGCAAGATCAAAATATTCTGAGCCTATTTTTGTATTCTCAAATAAGTCTTTTCCCATCCCAACTTTTTGAGATGCTTGTCCTGGGAATATCCAAGCTGTTTTTATCATTAATCTTCCCATTTTAAAAGGATACTACCCCAAGTAAATCCTGCTCCAAAAGATGAGAGTAATACATAATCACCATTTTTTATTTTCCCATCATCAACAGCTTCACTTAAAGCAATTGGGATGGTTCCAGCTGTTGTATTACCATATTTACCAATATTTATTAAAACTCTTTCTTTACTTATTCCACATCTTTCAGCTGCAGCATCGATTATCCTTTTATTTGCTTGGTGTGGAATGAATAAGGATATATCATTACCAGTTAAATTATTATTTTTTAAAATTTTCGATGACACATCTGCCATGCCTCTTACAGCATGTTTAAAGACTGTTTTTCCATCCTGTTTGATAAAGTGATCTCTATTTTCAACCGATTTAACTGATGCGGGTATCTTACTACCTCCACCAGGAATAATTAGGTATTCTCCGCCTGAGCCATCCATATGTAATAATGAATCAATGATCCCATTATTTTTAGTTTGTTGAAGAAGTACACCCCCACCACCATCTCCAAATATTACACAAGTATCCCTATCTTGAAAGTCTAATATTGAAGTCATGGTATCAACACCAATCACCATAACATTATTATAGTTACCCGATTTAATTAATGAGGAGCCTGTTTCCAAACCATATATGAAACCCGAACATGCTGCACTTAGGTCAAAGCCCCATGCATTTTTTGCATTGATATTATTTTGAACAATAGCAGCTGTGGATGGTGTAAAATGATCTGGGGTAACAGTACCTACTATTATAACGTCAATTTCGGTAGGAGAAAGCTGACTTTTTTCTAAAAGAGTTAATGCTATTTTAGTAGATATATCAGAGCTTGCTTCATTTTCTCCTACAACATGTCTTTGTTTGATACCTGTGCGTGATTGTATCCAATCATCAGATGTGTCAACAATCTTCTCCAAATCATGATTTGTCATAATATTTTCAGGTAGACTTCGAGCTGTCGCCACTATTTTTGCTTTGATTGAAGACATTAATTAAATGAAACTTAAGATATTACTAAAAATTATGTTTGATTTATCCTAAGAAACTGATATCACTGGACGTCCACGGTAATAACCGCAGTTAGGGCATGCTCTATGTGGCATTTTAGTTTGACTACATTGTGGACAATCAGTTGTTGAGATTGAGGAAGATTTGTAATGTGTTCTTCTTTTTCTACTTCGAGCTTTAGATTGTCGTTTTTTTGGCAGTGCCATTATTTCTCCTTGATACTATTTTATATTTATTTTTTTTAATTCATCCCATACTGTCTGCTGCTCAGGAACAGAGCAACCGCAAATAGAATTATTTTTATTTTGACCACATAACGAACAAAGACCTTTACAATCAGCTACGCATAAGGGCTTCATTGGTTGCGCAAGTGCAATAACATCTGTAAATACATCGGCTAATTCTATGTACTCTTGATTTTCTATAAAAGTGATAAATTCTTTTTCTTCTGAAACAAAATGATTTTTGAAATTATGATTTACAATATTTACGTCAAAAGGAAGGACATGCATAAATGATTGGTTGTTTAGGCAACGAACGCATTCATAAGAAGTTTTGGCATAGATATTACCAAAAAGGTTAAATGATTTATGCCTCTTCTTTGAAGAAATCTCACATTTAATTTTATCACTTGAGAAACTAATACCTTTATTGGGAAGAGTGTCTGTATCAAATTTAAATATTTGATTTGTAAAGCCTGATTTTAAATCTTTAAGATGTAATTTCATTTTAAGTATACAAATTTACTTAAAATGATTCTCATATCCAATATTCAAGGACTTATTAACTTTTAGATTTTTTAATACTTTTACCTAATCTTCATCTATTTCTAGTTTAGAAGAATCGGAACTTTCTGGTTTTTCTTCTACAATGAGATCTTCAATATTTAAATTTTTATCATCATCATCTTTTATTTCATCTTGGTCTAGTCTATCTAGAATATTGTCATCATCTGATTTCATTTTAAAGATGATGAACATCATTGCTTGGCCTACAGAAAAAGTAGATAAAACGTATGAAAAAATTGATAAGCCTATTAAAAAATAAAATGCAGAAAGAATAATAGCTGCAAAAGAATAACTTGAGTTTGTTAAGTAATTATTTGAAATATCAAGTACAGGGAACAACAGAGGCGCACTTAATTTTAAATGCAATAAATTTTCGATATATAGATCGAAGTTATTCAGTATTTTTAAAAATTGAGTTGGATAAACTAGTGAGATTGCATCATTTGAAATTTTATAAAAATCATCGCCCATCGCGAACTGGCTTCCAAAAACATATTTTATAAAACCTATTCCGCTTAAAAAAAACCAACAAAATATTTTTCCGCTCAAATATAAAATTGGAAATAATACACAGTTATAAACAATCATTCGCCATGGCTGAGACCATGTAACTGAGTAAGATTGAAAAACAACACCCATAGCATCTTCTTCGTAAATAGAGGCTATAGAGGGCGAGAGGTTCAATGAGGTAGATAAAACAAAAGTTGAGTATAAGGTAAATATTGATCCAAAGAAATATATTGGATAAGGTAGACAAACTAAAATAGGACCGAGGAAGGGTACTGAGCCTAAAAGACCAAAAATAAAAGCGAAAAGTATAAAGAGTGATATAATAATTAAAATTATAAAAGGAGGGAAGATGATTGAAGTCCAGTTTTTTCTAACATAGCCCCAAGCATCCTGTGCTGAGAAAAACTCATTTCCCTTTAACTGTTTCAACGTAACTCTATTAACTGCAGCACTAGCAAGAAGAAGAGACATTGCCCAAACAGTTATTCCTAGATAGAATAATAGGCTAGGTAAAAAAGATAATTTCTCAATTTCTATTGATGGGTAAAGACCTTGCTGTGAAATCAAATTTTTTAGATTTCCACCTGAAGAAAGCATTGATAGATATGTGAAAATCCAATAAAAGATAAAACCGAAAAGATTTGCGGTTAGGAAAATCCATATTTTTTTCCCACTCAATGCTATACGTGGAGTAAGAAATAAATCTTTATAGTTAAAATTTAATTTATAAGGTGTCATCAAATCATACCTTTTTTAAATGTTATTGTTCTTTTCTAACAAAGTCTACCCAAGTTGTCATTTTTAAATCTTTAGAAAGAGAATTTGCAGCAATTTTAGCTGAATTATAATTATCATAGCTACCAACTCTTACTCGATAAAATGTTTCATTTGAATTGAATAAAACTTTTTGGATGTAAGCATCATATCCTTTTTTGATGAGTTCATTCGAAAATAACTGAGCATCTTTTAACATTTTCTTCGAAGTAATTTGGATTGTGAACCTGTCTGTTCGTTCTGAAATATTTGATTTGCGAAGTTTAGTTTTTGATAAATCCATACTTTTAGAGACTGAGCCAACCTTTTTACTTAACTTTTCCTTATCGCTTACAAGTCTTTCTGCCTCTTCATCGAACTCTTCTTGTACACTTGTAAATTTATCTGCCTCTTCATCTGAATCTTCTTGTGCACTTGTAAGTTCATCCGCATCTTTATCTAATTCTTCTTGTTCACTAGTAAGTTCATCTAGGTCTCCATCTAGCTCTTCATCTAACCAACTTTCATTATCAAGTGTATCTTTTAAATTCTCTTTATTCTCCCGCTCAGAGAAGTCAAGAATTGAAAAGTTAAATATTTGATTAGATATTTCGTCACCATACTCAGAGATTATTACCTCGATAGAATAATCACCAGGATAATCGGGAATAAAAGTCATTTTATTTCCATTATTCATTGAGACAAGATCATTTGAATTCATCAGGGAGCCATCTGGTTGGTTAGATAAAGCCCAAAAATAATCAAGGTCATTCCCATCATCTGGCTTCTCAGCAGTAATCGTGATAGGTTCACTTACATAACCCTCAATACCATTATTTCCACATGAAATAAATAAAACAGAAAACAGAAGAATTATATTTTTAGCCATTTTTTCTTTTGGTTATTTGCTTAGAATTTCACTCTCTGTAAAGAAAAAGGCAATTTCTTTTTCAGCATTTTCATCACTGTCAGATCCGTGTACAGCGTTCTCTTGTACGTTAGTTGCAAATTCTTTACGTATTGTATTGTCTTTAGCTTCGGAGGGATTTGTAGCTCCAATTGTTTCTCTCCAAGCCATGACAGCATTTTCTTTTTTTAAGGCTAATACCATGCACGGACCTGAAGTCATAAAACTAGTGAGTTCATTAAAGAAAGGTCTTTCCTTATGCACAGAGTAAAAACCTTCAGCTTGGTTTAAATTCATCTTTAGTAGTTTAGCTGAAATGATTTCAAATCCATGTCGAATGATCTTATCATAAATTTTCCCAGTATCGCCGTTTTTCACAGCATCTGGTTTAATTATCGCAAATGTTCTATTTTTCATAAATATTCCTTATTTAGTATTCATTATATTTTTCATTAACTCACCAATATCTGCCACTGATTTTGCAACAGTAATCCCACACTCTTCTAAAATCCTCATTTTAGCTTCAGCAGTATCATCTCCCCCCGATACGATTGCGCCTGCATGACCCATTCGTCTTCCGGGAGGGGCAGTTTGACCAGCAATAAAACCAACTATTGGTTTAGACATATTCTGTTGTGCCCATTGAGCAGCTTCAATTTCCATTTGTCCTCCAATTTCACCTATTATTACTACACCTTCTGTATCTGTATCTTTTTCGAAAAGTGCTAGGCAATCTTTCATTGTTGTACCTATTACAGGATCTCCTCCAATACCAATTGCTGTTGTTTGACCTAGACCAACATTCACCAATTGATCAATTGCTTCATATGTCAGAGTTCCTGATTTTGAAATAACGCCAATATTGCCTTTTTCACAAATGAAACCAGGCATAATTCCAAGTTTACATTCATCGATTGTTATCACCCCTGGACAATTGGGACCGATCAAAGTTGAGTTATTTTTTTTCACTATTTCTTTAGCCTGGATCATATCTCGAACCGGTACTCCTTCAGTGATACAAACAATTACATCTATTCCTGCAAGGGCAGACTCAATAATCGCATCAGCTGCAAAAGGAGGAGGTACAAATATAATAGAAGTGTTAGCTTTTTTTTGTTCGACTGCTTCACTAACTAGGTTGAAAACTGGGATTGTGTTATCTAATGTTTTAAGTCCCCCTTTTCCAGGTGTTACTCCAGCAACAATATTTGTTCCATATTCCATCATTTGTTCCGAATGGAACTGTCCTTCAGATCCAGTTATTCCCTGAACCACAACTCTAGAATTTTTGTCAATTAGGATAGACATATTTATTTATCTCCATTATTTATAGCTGCAGCTACAACTTTTTCTGCTGCATCTTTCATTCCAATAGCTGGAATAATTGAAACGCCAGATTCTTTTAATATAACTTGTGCTTCTTTAGCATTTGTTCCTTCTAGACGAACAACTACAGGGACTTTTAAGCCTAGTTCTTTTACAGCTTGAACAACCCCGTTTGCAACGCGATCACAACGCACAATCCCACCGAAAATATTTATGAGTACAGCCTTGACATTGTCATCAGCTAGAATGATTCTAAAACCATTTTTAACTGTTTCAGCATTTGCTGTTCCTCCGACATCAAGAAAATTTGCAGGTTCACCACCAGCAAGCTTGATTATATCCATAGTGGCCATTGCAAGTCCTGCTCCATTAACCATACAACCAACATTCCCATCCAGCTTGATGTAATTTAAATTAAAATTACTCGCTTCAACTTCATATGGATCCTCTTCGCTTAAATCACGCATTTTTAAAATTTCATTCTGTCTAAACAATGCATTACTATCAAAATTAAATTTAGCATCGAGTGCAACAATATGATCATCTTTGGTTTTTACAAGGGGGTTTACCTCTAAAAGGGATGCATCCGTTGAGAGATAGCAGTTATACATTTTTAAAAAAATGCTAACAGCTTCCTTGAAAGCATCATTTTTTAAACCAAGACCGTACGCGAGTTGGCTAGCTTGAAAACGTTTGATACCAAGAAGTGGATCAATCCATATTTTAATAATTTTTTCCGGTGTTTCTTCTGCTACTTTTTCAATTTCAACACCACCTTCTGTTGATACCATAAAAACATCTTTTTCTTTATTTCTATCAAGTGTAATAGCAGCATAAAACTCTTGATCAATATCAGCACCTGACTCAATATATAATCTTTGGACTTCTTTCCCATGAGTACCAGTCTGAGGAGTTATTAATTTCATTCCTAAAATATCATTAGCTAACTTTTCTACTTCTTGAAACGTTCTTGCCAGTTTAACCCCACCACCTTTACCTCTTCCACCAGCGTGAATTTGAGCTTTCACAACAACAGGTGATGTATCTAATGTTTTAAACGCTTCAGTAGACTCTTTAATACTGAAAGCGGGGATTCCTTTTGGTGTATTTATCCCATATTTTTGAAAGAGAACTTTACCTTGGTATTCGTGTATTTTCATTATTAGTTCCTTATTTCTGTTCCTGCCTGACCATTTAAGGCATCTTTCACACAGGCAATAGATGTGATTACTACTTTGTCTCCACGATGTTTGAGAAAATGAAGTGCTGCTTTTATTTTAGGACCAATACTTCCTTCTTGAAAATAATCTTCTTCATAGAGCTTTTTTGCTTCGTCTGCAGTCATTGAAAATACGGGCTCTTGCTTTTTTGTTCCAAAGTTTTTATAAACATTATCTACATCTGTAATAATCCATAATTCTTGTGCTCTAATGATGTGGCCCATTTTAGCCGCTGTGTAATCTTTATCGACAACAGCATCTAGGCCACTGAGGTATCCTTCATTGTTATTGTAAACAGGTATTCCTCCACCGCCTGAAGCAATTACAATTGTTTTTTTCTCTACAAGAGACCTTATAGATTTACCATGCATTATATATTGTGGCATAGGGGAGGGGACTACACGTCGCCAAAGATCAGTCTCCTGCTCTTTTACCGTCCAATTAAAAAGTTTACTTAATTCAAGTGCTTCTTTTTTTAAATATCTTTTCCCTATGAATTTTTTTGGTTTTTGAACTTCTGGATCGTTTGCATCAACTATTACTTGGGTTACCATTGTCACTACTTCTCTATCAATATTTAATTCACGTAATTTATTTTGAAGCGACTGCTGGATCATGTATCCAATTGTACCTTGGGTTCCAGCAACACAGACACCAAGAGGAAGGGGAGGGACATCCTGATAAGTTAAATCCATCCGAAGAAGTTCATCTCCTACTTGTGGTCCATTTCCATGATTTATACAAAGATTATATCCGCGATTAATAAAATGACTAATAGCTTCAAGCGTTTTTCTAGTATTTTTAAATTGTTCCTGTATAGTACCTATTTTATTTTTAGGCGAAATACTATTTCCGCCCATTGCGATCATTGCTGTAGGCTTCAATTAAACCTCATCTAAGAAAGGATAGCGATAGTCTTTAGGTGTTTTTAATGTTTCTTTAATCGTTCTTACTGAAACCCACCGTAGAAGATTTAGTTCAGAACCCGCTTTATCATTTGTACCTGAAGCACGAGCACCTCCAAAAGGTTGTTGACCTACAACTGCTCCAGTTGGTTTATCATTAATATAGAAATTACCAGCAGAAAATCTAAGAGAATCTTTTGCTTTAGCAATTGCTTCTTTATCTTTCCCCATAACACATCCTGTTAGAGCATAGGGGGAGGTCTCATCAACAATTCTAAGGGTCTCTTCCCATTTATTTGGTTCATATAGATATATTGTTAGTACAGGGCCAAAGATTTCTTCCTTCATTGTTTTAAAATCATGGTTGGTTGTAATGATTGTTGTAGGTTCTATAAAATAACCGATTTCTTTATTATAATTGCCACCAGAGATTATTTCAGCTTCGTTTGAATTTTTTGCGAATTCAATATATTTTGTAATTGAACTATAAGCTTTTTCGTCGATTACTGCATTCATAAAGTTTGAAAAGTCATCAGGGGGGCCAACCTTAACAGTGGAAAGTTCTGATAAATATACGTTTTTTAATTCTGGCCATATATCCATCGGTATATATGCCCGCGACATAGCTGAACATTTTTGACCTTGGTATTCAAATGCACCTCTTATCATTGCAGTTGATAACTCTTTGATATTAGATGAATTATGAGCAATACAAAAGTCTTTACCTCCCGTCTCTCCTACGATACGAGGATAAGATTTATAATTTTCAATATTTGCACCAATTGTTTTCCAAATATGCTGAAAGGTTTTAGTCGATCCTGTAAAATGAACTCCTCCCAAATTTTTATCTTTTAAAACCGAGTCTCCTACAATTGCACCATCCCCAGGGATAAAATTTATAACCCCATCAGGGAGACCAGCTTCCTGTAAAAGTTTCATAATATAATATCCTGAAAGAACAGAGCTAGATGCTGGTTTCCAAAGGGCTACATTACCCATAATCACAGGAGCGGAGGGTAGGTTTCCTGCAATTGAGGTAAAATTAAATGGAGTAATCGCAAAAACAAAACCTTCTAGCGGACGATACTCAAGGTGATTTTTAACACCTTCTGGAGAAATAAGATCCTGTCGGGAATTTATATTTTCAGCAAATTCAGCATTAAAATTAAAAAAATCAATTAGTTCACAAGCAGCATCAATCTCAGCTTGATAAATATTTTTACTTTGATTCAGCATTGTTGCAGCATTGATGCGATCTCTCCAAGGACCTGCAAGAAGATCTGCAGCATTTCGGAAAATTTTACATCTTTCTTCGATTGATGTTTGAGACCACGCTACCCATCTTTTCAGGTTTGAGGAGATAGCTAGATTCACTTCTTTTTCTTGAGCTTTATGATATTTAGCTAAAACCTTACGGTGGTTATGAGGCTGTATACATTTACCTGTTTCTTCGGTAAATATTTCTTTCCCATCAATAATCAATGGAATTTCAATTGTTGTTGATGCCATTCGATCATATTCTTTCTGAACATTAATTCTTTCATTAGAGTTTGGTGCATATTCTAAAACAGGTTCATTGATTGCTTTCATATTTTTTTATCTTAAGGTGAATGTTTAAAAAATAAAATAACTGGACTTAAAATTACAGGACAATAATTTATATGACAAGAATCAGACTAATTCTTTTTTATTTATTTTCAATTTTTTCAGCTTCTATTCTAAATTTATTAAGCTCAATTCTCATTTTTTTAATATCCAATGCGGTTACGAGTTTTTGCCTTAAAGCTGATGCTCCATGGAAGCCTTTAATATAATTTGAAAAATGGCGTCTCATTAAATTTGTACCCGCTTGTTCTCCTCTACTTTTAACAAGTAGTTTAAAATGTCTATCGCAGGTAATTGCTATTTCAACCAAGGATGGAGGAGAAGGAGGAGGGTGACCTTGAAGAGTTGCTAGCGCTTCTTTAAAAAACCAAGGGTTACCATATGCTCCTCGCCCAATCATTACGGCATCACATCCAGTGTACTCGAACATCTTTAATACATCACCAGAGTTTTGAATATCGCCATTTCCAATAATAGGAATGTTACAAGAATTTTTAAGATCTCTGATGTAGTCCCAGTCAGCTTTTCCAGAATATCTTTGTTTTGTTGTTCTAGGATGAAGTGTGATTGCTTTTACTCCAATTTTTTCTAAACGAGGTCCAACTTCTGGAATTATTATTTTTTCATGATCCCAACCCATTCGCATTTTTACCGTTACTGGTACATTAGGAACAGATTCAACAACAGCTTGAGTGATATCATCCATTAAACATAAATCTTTTAGCGCTGCAGAACCTCCTCCGCGCTTAGTCACCTTTGGAACAGGGCATCCATAGTTTATATCAAGAATATCAGGTTTAAATGTATCACAAACATAAATTGCAGCTTCACTCATTATTTTAGGGTCACTACCAAATATTTGTATACCAATAGGTCTTTCAACTTCTTCAAAACGAATCAAATTAAGTGTTTTAGTATTTTCCCGAATGATTCCATCTGCTGATACAAATTCAGAATAAACAACGCCAGCACCCATTTCTTTGCATAAAATTCTAAATGGATAATCTGTAACACCTGCCATAGGAGCAAGGAAAATTGGATTAGTTATTTTAATATTACCAATATTCATATTTGAAATTAATTTTTTTTATGCTTTTTAAGAATAACTAATCTCTAACAAAATAAAAATAAATTTGTTATATAGGACAATTGTCTTAATTTCCCGGGCAATTTTTAAATAATAAAAGAAAATACGATTATGAGTAGAGTTTGTGATGTAACTGGAAAAAAACCTATGTTTGGCAACAATGTCAGTCATGCCCATAATAAGAGCAGGAGGCGTTTCAATGTCAATTTGCAAAAGAAAAAATTTTGGTTACCAGATGAAAAAAAATATATAACTCTTCGTTTATCAACAAGAGGAATGCGTTTAATCGATAAAAAAGGTATCTCTGCGGTTGTAAAAGATTTGAGGTCAAGAGGAATAAAAGTCTAGATCTATTGTATATTAAAAAAAAGCCTCGGTTTTAATCGAGGCTTTTTTTATAGCTTATCTGCTTTATTCCACTAAATTAATCATGTTGTCTTCTTATAAAGGCAGGTATCTGTAAATCTTCTCCATAAATAACAGGTGAATCAGAGGTATCGTCAAAAGTAATAACTGGTTTTTTCTTCTCCTCTAATACCATTTGATTGTCTTCTGTTGTAACCTCCTCTTTAGTCCTTTCGTGCAATGCTTCATTTTGTGTATCCTGTAATTGTCTTGTGGGAGGTGTTTTTAGGACATTTGATTCAGTGACCTTATCTTCTTTCTCAATCTGATTTAGAGTTTTTGGCATATTAAAACCAGTCGCAATTACAGTAACTCTAATTTCATCTTTTAAATTAGGGTCAATTACTGCGCCAAATATTATATTAGCAGATGGACCAGCTTCTTCAAAAATTATGGATGTTGCTTCATTTGCTTCCATTAAAGTGAGATCATTTCCACCAGTAATATTTACTAAAACGCCTTGGGCTCCTTTTATAGTAGCATCATCGAGTAATGGACTTGATATAGCTTGTTGAGCTGCTAAAACGGCCCGTTCTTCTCCTGAAGCTACTCCAGTTCCCATAATAGCTTCGCCCATATTTTTCATTATAGTTTCAACGTCAGCAAAATCTAAATTGATATGACCTTGAACATTAATTAAATCTGAAATTCCTTTTGCGGCCTGATGTAGTATTGTATCAGCCATTTGGAATGCTTCAGGTAAGGTTGTTGATTTATCTACGATTGACATTAATTTTTGATTTGGAATTGCAATTAATGTATCACAAGCTTTTTTCATTTCTGAAATTCCCTCAAGTGCTCTATTCATTCTTTTTGGACCTTCAAAACTGAATGGTAAAGTGACAATCCCTACCGTTAGAATTCCTAACTCCCTTGAAATTTGTGAAATAACTGGTGCTGCGCCTGTACCTGTTCCACCACCCATTCCAGCGGTTATAAAAACCATATCCGCACCATCAAGAAGTGCGGTAATAACTTCTTTATCCGCTTCTACAGCTTCTTTACCAACGTTAGAATTCGCTCCAGCTCCCAATCCTTTGGTCAGGTTTTTCCCAACTTGAATTTTATGTTCAGAGGGATTGTTTTCAAGATCTTGAGCATCTGTGTTGATTGCTATAAAATCTACACCTTGCATGCCAGATGTAATCATTCGGGTTACTGCATTTCCTCCTGCACCTCCAACACCTACTACTTTTAATTTTGCTTTTTGTTCAGTTAAGCTATCAAACTCGAACATCATAATAATTCTCCTTATTTAATGGTTTGGTTTAGAACATATTTTCAATGGTATGTTTTATTTTTTCGATTAGGCTTTTTAAACCTTTGTTACTCGTATTACTATTATGCGTATGATCTTTTGCGTACAATGGCCATAGTAATAAACCCATTATTGTCGCATGGTTTGAATCATCTGCAAATTCTTTAATTCCATCAATTTTTAATGGAATACCCTTTCTTACTTTTACTCCTAATGATTTTTCTGCAAGGGGTATAATATTGCGCAATAAAGAACCGCCTCCAGTTAAGACTATTCCATATGTGAGAGGATCTTTAATATCAGCTCGCGAAATCTCTCTTAGTACCATTTGAAAAATTTCAAGCATTCTAGCTTCAACATACCTAGAAACATCTCTTTCTGGAATTGATCTTTCTAATTCGGTACTTCCATTCGACAAAGAAATTTTTAAATCAGAGGATGACATAGAAGCAGAAGCAGAAGCATATTTTAATTTTATTTTTTCAGCTTCTTCGATACTAACCTGTAACATTAATGCAATATCATTTGTTATACTTGATGAACCAACTGGAATAATTGCAGAGTGCTTTACTGCACTCTTATTGTAAACTGAAATATTAGTCGTTGTTGCTCCAATTTCAACGAGAGTAACTCCAAGTTCAATTTCATCTTTTTTTAGTGTCGCTAATCCAGAGGCTAAAGGCTGAAAGACTAAACCATCTACAACTATTCCAAGTTCTTCAACGCAGCTCACTAAATTATTCATTGCTGTTGTCGCTGCAGTCACAAGATGGACCCTTCCTTCGAGTCTTCTCCCACTCATTCCAATTGGATTGGTTATTTCTTCAAGTGTATCAACTAAATATTCTTGAGGTAGTGTATGTAAAATATCTCTATCTGCTGGCAGCGAAATTGCTTGAGCCAGGTTTAAAACTTGGAAGACATCTTCATTTTTTATTCCTCTTCCAGGGTTTCCACCTTGGGAGTTATTATTTCCATGCAAAGCAATCGCAGCTTGTGTATTTAGACAACGTATATGCTCTCCAGTGATTGAAATTATAGCATTTCTGACTTTCCTATCAGCCATAGTTTCAGCTTCGTTTAAAACAATTTCTAATTTTTTTATCAATTCATCTCGATCTGTTATTACACCTCTCTTCATTCCAGCAGACTTAATTGATGAAGTACCAAGTAATTTTATTCTTTTCTCTTCGTGGTTTATAGAGCCAATTGCACATCTAATAATTTCAGAGCCAATGTCTATACCTACATTAATTTGATTATCTGGGCTATTATTTATGATACTCATAATACCCTTTCTTTTGCAATAATCTGATTTTCAAACCTCATATCAAGGTAATAGAAGTCTGATAGTTTTTTTGGATCTAGCAATTTTTGAAACTGAACTAGGTTTTCTATCCTAGCGCGAAGTTTAGTTTGACCAAAGTATATATTAGTTGGGTTCTCAGTTAAAATAATTTCCATTTCATCGGTAGATGACATTTTTATCTCAGAAATATTATTATATAGATTCTTGTAATTTTTGTTAATCAGAGCTAGCCATGAGATACATTCTACAACTTTTTCGGATAAGACTTTTTCCCCATTAGGGTACAAATTATGATTTGGGTTTATATTAGTCATAATTGGTAAGTCTATTTTTGAGATACTTTCTTGGTAAGGTAAAACATATCCTTCTTCATCAAGAAATATTTTCGGATTAGTATTTAAAAAGACTATTGGGTCTCTTTCAATAATCTCAATAAAGATTTTATCTGGGAAATGTTTACTTACTCTTGCTGCTTTAATGTATGGGTGTGTCTCAATAGATTTAATAAAGCTAGGGTAGCTAAATGACTCTTTTTCAAATAGTTTTTGGATATAATCTTCATATAATGTTCTTTTATTAATTTTTGTGTCAGATATTCTTATATCTGACAAACGATTCTTATTATTGTACCTAGACCATGAAAAAGAAAAGAAAATAGTTAAGACTATAAATAAAACAAGACTTATCTCAATGATACCTTCTAAATTCAAAATACCTTTCTTATGTTTTATCATTTTTTCTCTTATTATTCCTCTTCTGAAAATCCTAGAGGTTTTACCTCTAACTCTAAATTTATATTGAACTTCTGAAAAACTTTTTCTTTTGATATTTTTATAAGTGACATTATATCATCGGCTCTAGCATTACCATGATTGACAAAAAAATTTGCATGATGATCTGATATTTGTGCATTACCAATTTTATATCCTTTTAAACCTACTTGCTCAATTAGATAGCCTGCAGCAAAGTTTCCATTAGGATTTTTAAAGACACTCCCTGCTGATCTATATTTTAAAGGCTGGCTTGTCTTTCTTCCTTGACTGGCTATCTCTTTTTTCTCATTTATATTATCTTTTGATGCCTCAGACAACTCAAAAGTTGCCGATAGAATAAATTCATCTTTTTCAAATGTTGAGTTTCGATATGAAAAATCTATTTGATTTGCTCTTCTTTTTATAAGTCTTCCATCCGTCCTTATTATGGATACACTTGTCAAATAATTTGATATCTCGCTTCCAAATGCACCTGCATTCATAACTAAAGCTCCGCCAATGGTACCCGGAACCCCGATCAATGTTTCAAGACCAGTTAAGTTCCTTTTGGTGCTTTTTCTCACTAGACTTCCAAGCATTACCCCAGATTCAGCAAAAACTAGATTATTATTAAATTTTATTTCTTTGAAGGATTTTTTAGGACTTATCACGAGACCGCGTATACCATCATCCGAAACTAATAAATTCGATCCGGATCCAATGAAATGAACCGATAATAATTTTTCTTTTGCATAATTTAAAATACGCAATAAATCATCCGAGTCTTGCGGAATAATATATACTTCAGCAGGACCTCCAATACCATAAGATGTATGTTTTCTCATTGGTTCTTCAAACAAAAGAGTCCCTTTTGTTATCTTGATTAATTTTTTGAAAGCATTCATCTGATTCTAGTTCAATTTTGTTTTCATAATTTTTAAATATTTGTCACTAAATCTCCATATATCACCTGCACCTAATGTCAAAATCATAGAACCAGGTTTAGCAATCTCATTTAAAATCGTTATTGCTTGATCTACATCGTTGACATTAAACAAAACATCTTTTTTTGTTTTATCAATATAATCAGAAATCAGTTTGCTTGTAATTCCAGGTATTGGTTTTTCCCTTGAGGGATAGATACTAGTTATAATAATAAAATCTGCTTTTTCTAAAGATTTTGCAAATTCTTTGTAAAACTCTTTAGTTCTAGTAAAAAGATGAGGCTGGAAAACAACAATTAATTTTCTATCCCATCCTTTCTTTGCTGCTTCTATTGTTGTAAATACTTCCGTTGGATGATGAGCATAATCATCCACCACCATTACATCATTATGAGATCCTTTAATATCAAACCTTCTTCTTACACCTTTATAATCCAATAGTCCGTTTTTAATAGAATTAAATGAAAGACCCAATTCAAAACCTAAGGCAACAGCACCTAAGGAATTCATTATATTATGCTCTCCAGGAACATTTAAATGAATTTTTCCAAGGTTTTCCTCTGCACGAAAAAGAGAGTATGTGGATTTATTCTCTTTAAATTCTAGTTCTTTCGCACGAAAGGCCGCATCCCGTGACATTCCATAAGTTGTGACGGGTCTTTCAATTTTATGTAGAATATTTTTTATTGAAAAAGAGTCAATATTTACTAATACTGATCCGTAAAAGGGTACAGATTGACAAAATTGTAAAAATGAATTTTCTAAGTCATTTAAATCTTTATAGCAGTCTGTATGTTCCAATTCAATATTATTTACGATTGCAATGGTAGGTTTTAAAGATAAAAAGCTCCTATCAAATTCGTCAGCTTCCACAACTATTATTTGACCTTCGCCTAACTTTGAATTAGAGTTCAAGTTTTGTACTAAGCCTCCAACTACTAAAGTTGGCTCTTTCCCAGCGTATGTAAGCATTGAACCAATCATCGAAGAAGTTGTGGTTTTTCCATGTGTTCCACTAATTGCAATACTTGTTTCTTTAAGGTTGATTAACTCTCCAAGCATTTCAGCTCTTTTTATAACAGGTAAACCCATTTGCTTGGCTCTAATAATTTCAGAGTTATTTAATGATACCGCACTTGAATATACTAAAACATCACAGCCCTTTATGTTCTCTGGATTATGTCCATGGAAAATAATAACACCAAGTATTTTTAATCTTTCTACATTTTCATTATTTGATATATCTGATCCAGATATATCAAATCCTAAGTTCAAAAGTAATTCAGCAATACCACTCATACCAATCCCACCAATTCCAACAAAGTGAATATGTTTAATTTTTCTAAATTTCATTTAGTACCTGCTTGCCTCATTATGTCATCGACAATGGCCTTTGTAGCCTTAGGGTACGCTATCTTTTTTGATGCTAGTCTCATTTTTTTTAGTTTTTGCTTATTATGGATCAAATTCATGATTGAATGAAATAGGATATTATGATCAATGGTTTTCTCATTTAGAATTTCGCCTGCTCCAGCATCAGCCAATGCTTCAGCATTTTTAGTTTGGTGATCTCCAGCAGCATTTGAAAATGGAATTAAGATGGCTGGTATTCCGCAAGATGTTATTTCTGCTATTGTGATTGCTCCACTTCTAGAAATCACCAAATTAGAAACAGCATAAGCATCTGCCATATTATTTATAAAAGGCAATATTTTTATATTTTTAGATGATTTATCGCGATATTTAATAAAGTCATTATCACCTGTTTGCCATATGATTTGAACTCCAGATCTTTCAATGTTATCAATTATTTTATCTACTAAAATATTTAAGTATTTAGAGCCCTGACTTCCTCCAAATACAAAAATAATATCTTTATGCTTACATAAGTTGAAATCGTGAATTCCTTTTTCAAAATCACCATTTGATATGTTTTCCCTTATAGGGTTTCCGGTTAAAGAAATTTGTTCTGAATCTAAATTCTTATCTACACCTCTAAATGCAGTATAAATTTTATCCGCATTTTTTGAAAACCATCGAGTTGTTAAACCTGGAAATGAATTTTGTTCTTGTAATATAATTTTCATTTTATCTTTATTACGAGATGCCATAAATAGAGGTATTGCTGATGCATAACCACCAGTCCCAATGATTATTTCAGGACTAAACTCAATAAAAAAAGCCTTTACCTTCATTATAGATTTTATAATTCGAAATGGTAGTAAAATATTTCTCCCAAGACTTTTAATACTAAAATCTCTCTGCAGACCTCTTATTGGTAGAAGAGTATGCCAGACATCTTTCACAGGAAAAACTTTTGCTTCTAATCCAAAATTAGATCCCATATAATGTATTTTAATTTCAGGGTACCTAATATTAATTTCTTCTCCGATAGCTAAGGCCGGAAATAAATGCCCTCCTGTTCCACCACCCGTTATTACTATGTTTTTAACCATAGGTTTTAGGGCTCCATCTGTTTTTTGAACCAATTGATTTTCTAGATTGGGAAATATTTAATAGTATACCTATCAATGCCATATTTATCACCATACCTGACCCACCATAGCTCACCATAGGCATTGGTAATCCTGTTACAGGGAATAAACCTGTTACAACAGCAGCATTTACAAAAGCATAGAATACTAAGTTGAATACAATTCCAACTGATAATAAAACACCAAAAGGATCGGTACAATTTTTAGATATTTTTAATCCTCTTAAAAATATAAATAAAAAAAGAGTAAGAACTGGTACAGTACCAAGAAAAAAGCCCAATTCCTCTCCAATAATAGCAAAAATAAAATCAGTATGTGGTGTTGGTAAAAAATGATTTTTTTCTATACTATTACCAAGACCAACTCCAAATACCCCGCCATTTCCTAAACTAATTAGGGATTGATTTGCCTGATATCCTACATCCGGATTATCTCCAATACCTAGGAAGGAAAAGATTCGTTGTCTTCTATACTCGCGAGAAAGTAGAATAGGTATTCCAACCATTAAAGAGCCAGCTCCAATCAATGATAGTTGAGAAATTTTTGCACCACCGATAAATAATATTATAATACCAATTATTCCAATCATTAATGCAGTACTATAATCAGGTTGCATAACAATCAAACCCATTATTAAAAATAATATTATAATTACAGGAATAAGACCTGTCTGAAATATTTTCAAATCTTCTCTTTTTTTATCAGCATAGTAAGCCATAAATATAATTACCGAGAATCGAGCAATATCAGATGTTTGAATTGAAAAAGACCCTAGATATAGCCATCTAGCTGGCTTGTACCATGAAAAGCCACTCAAGATATAAGAGGCTTTTGTGATAACAAGCAATATAATTGAAGCAATAATTAAATATGGTGCTATACTTTTCAGAGTTCTATAATCGATTAATATAAACAAGAATAGTAAGAAAACACCTATAAGAAGTCTTTTTAAGTGTTTTAATAAAAAAAGCATTTCAGTCTCACCATTAGTTGTTGCAAAAGATTCATACCAGCTAGCACTATAAAGCATTATTGTACCTAGTGCAGTTAGTATAGCTAAAGAAAGCAATAACTTTTTATCATATTTTTCAATTAAAATATCAATCATCTTTATTCTTTTGAACTATTAAATTTTTAAAAAAGCGACCTCTTTCTTCATAGTCTTTAAATTCATCAAAACTAGCACAACCCGGAGATAAGAGAACGGTATCTCCGGGTATAGCCAGTGTTTGAGCTTTCAAAACTGCAGAGCTAAGATCTTTTTCTTGAAAAGATCTCACCGCATCCCCTAGCGCAGATTTGATAAGCTCACCAGCATCGCCATAACAAATAAAGTATTTAATTGTACTTTTCTTGATATGAGGTAGAAGCTGCTGAAATTTTGAACCTTTATTTTGTCCACCTAACAAAATAATAAGTGGTTCTTTAAAAGTTTTAACCGCTGCAATAACTGAATCAATATTTGTAGACTTTGAATCATTTACATAAGTAACATTCTTTTTAATAAGTACTATTTCTTGTCGATGCTCAATTCCTTTAAAATTTTTAATAACCTTCTTAATTTTACTATTTGGAATATTTAATAAGCTTGAGCAAGTAGCTGCTGAAATGAGATTTGAATAATTATGTTCTCCTTTAATCTGGATTTCGTTAATGTTCATCAGTTTTTTATCTTTTTTGTATAAATACTCACCTTTAATAAAAAATAAATTTTCTTTATCAGATGCATTATATGGAGTAGCATGAATTTTTGATTTATAAAAAATATCTTTTAAAGTTTTATCACCCGAATTGTATAAGATAACATCTTCTTCACTACTATTTTTTACCATCTTCATCTTCATTGAAATATATTCTTTCATTGTCCCATGCCTGTCTAAATGATCTGATGAAATATTTGTGTATATAGAGATTTTTGGATTAAAGTATTTAATGAATTCTAATTGGAAACTTGAAACCTCTAAAATATAAATTCGATCAGTTATTTTTATTTTCTGTTCTTCCAAGACATACTTTGAAAATGGAATTCCTACATTTCCAGCAACAACACTATTTTTGTATTGAGATTTACAAAATGCTAACGTTAGATAGCATGTTGTAGTTTTTCCGTTTGAACCTGTAATTGCAATTATAGGAGCTTTTGTAAACCAACTAGCAAATTCAAGTTCACTGTAAATTGGAATTCCTTTCTTTTGAGCAAGCTTAATAATACTTGAGGATTTTGCAACCCCAGGAGAGACCACCCATAAATCGGCATCATATATTCTATTTGAATGTTTACCTGTTTCAACGGGAATATGTTCAGTCTCCATTAGATGAAAAGCATTTTCATTAACTGATAGTTTTTTAGAACTATCACTTGCAAACACTTTTGCACCCATATAATTTGAGAGTTTTGCAGATTCTAAGCCACTGCTACCTAGACCTATGATAGTTATCTTTTTATTTTTTATGTCTTTATAATTAGTCATCGAATTTTGAATGTAGCGAGTGAAAGAAGAGCAAATAATAGACCAATTATCCAAAATCGTATGACTACTTTAGATTCTGGCCATCCGGATAGTTCAAAATGATGATGAATTGGAGCCATTTTAAAAAATCTTTCTCCTTGACCATTCCTATCTTTAGTAAACCTATAATATGTAACTTGTATTATTACAGATAATGCCTCAAAAACAAAAACTCCTCCAATTATAATTAATAAAAGTTCTTTTTTTAATAGTACCGCTAGCGTTCCTAGTGCCGCTCCAGTAGATAAAGAACCAGTGTCGCCCATAAAAACCTCTGCTGGGTGGGCATTAAACCATAGATAACCAACACATGCCCCTGCCATAGCTGCTGAAAATATTGTTAGTTCACCAGCATCTGGTAAATAAATAATATTTAAATAATCAGAAAAATCAATTCTTCCTGTTATATATGAGATAGCAGAGAAAACCGTAAATGATATAGCTAAAAGTCCTGCGGCTAAACCATCTAAACCATCAGTTAAATTAACCGCGTTAGATGTTCCTGTTATTACAAAAACAACCATTACAGGATAGAAAAAACCCAAGTTGATTGTTACGTTTTTCAAAAATGGAATTGTAACACTCGAATTAAAATTTGAGGTTTCAGAATAACTAATCAAAAAATAGCTAATCAAAATACTAAGAATTATTTGTCCAGCCATCTTGTATCGAGCAATTAATCCTGACTTCATCTTTTTTATTATTTTTAAATAGTCATCTAAAAAGCCTAAAGCACCCATCCATACTGTAGAAAATATTATTATCTGGATTAAAGGGTTTGTGAGATTTGCGAATAATATAGTTGGAATTAGAGCCGCAAGTAGTATAATAAATCCACCCATGCTCGGAGTTCCTTGTTTCTTTCTATGCGATTGTGGTCCATTAGGTCTTATTTCTTCACCTATTTGATGTTTCGCCAAAAATTTTATGACCATAGGTCCAATAAAAAAACAGATAACCAAAGCTGTAATAGATGCTGAAGCAGCTCGAAATGTTATATATTCAAAAATATTGAAAATTTTGTACGAGCTTATTAATGATTCAAAGTAATAATTGAACATTAGATCTTAAAAACTCCTTCAATAATTGTCTCCATGGCCATTCCTCTAGAACCTTTTAACAAAACAACATCACCTGATTTTATTTCATTTTTTAAAGTCATTATTAGTTTTTCTTTAGAAAAAAAATGTTCATTTTTTATTTTTTCTGAAATTGCTGAATTTGTATGTTTTGAGTACTCTCCAACTGTATACACCAAATCAAGTGCTAATTCTGAGCATTTAATTCCAACTTGGTGATGCTGCTTTTTTGTATATTTACCCAGCTCATACATATCTCCAAATACAAATATTTTTCGACCATTTCCGGAATAAGCTTTTAAGTAATCTAGTGATGCAAGAGAAGAAGTTAAATTTGCATTGTAAGTATCATCAATTATTGTAAAATTATTTTTATTTATTACATTGCACCTACCATTAGGATGTTCGAATGAACCTATTTGTTGATTTAGTTCACTCCATTTAAGACCAATCGTAACAGCAATTGATGAGACTGCTATAATATTTTTTATAAATGATAAGTTATGGGAAGAGGTAGGAATTACATTTGAATTAAGAATTAAAGTAAGATCTCCGTTATTTTCTTGAAAAATATCACCTGAAAAATCGCATGATGGAGATAAACCAAAAGTGACTTTTTTCCCATTTAAATTTATTTTTGAAATATACGGATCAGCCAAATTAACAAATGAAACTCCTTGCCTTAAATATTTAAATAGCTCACTTTTTTCGCGAGCTATATTTTCAATGGAACCAAAACCTTCAAGATGCGCTGATGCAATATTTGTGATTAAGCCATGGGTTGGCTCAGCAATCTTGCTTAGTGTTTTAATCTCACCGATCGCACTAGCTCCTATCTCAAGAATTGAGGCTTCATGAAAATCTGAAATTTGTAAAAGGTTTAAGGATAGTCCGATGACAGTATTCTGATTGCCAGAAGTCGCATGTACTTTATACCTACACGAAAGTACATGTCTAAGTAATTCTTTAGTTGATGTTTTTCCATTTGAACCAGTTATTGCAATAATGGGAATATCATAATTTCTACGCCATTCTTTAGCTAAAAGGCAGAGGGTTTCAACTGGATCTAAAACCAATAATTGTTGTAATTGAATATCTTTATTGTCATATTTTACAATGGCAGCAGACCCTCCTTTTTCATAGACTGACGATAAGAACTCATGTCCATTTGAATTTTGTCCACCGATCGCGAAAAATAAATCACCTTTTTTAATAATTCTACTATCTATGCATATACCAGACACTGGATAATTCAGTTTCTTACCAATTAATAATTCAAATATTGATGAAAAAAGTTCAGGATGAGGTAAATCGATTCTCATTGATACATCCTAATAATCTTTAAATCTGAATGAGTTTCCTTTATTCCATTTATTTCTTGATAATCTTCTCTTCCTTTTCCCAGAACTGCAACCAAGTCATTTTTTTTGGTTATTTTTAATGCATTATGTAAACCTTCGCTGCGATTAGTGAAGATAGAATAGCTTTCTTTTCTTTTAAACCCAGAAATAATTTGATCATTAATACTTTTTAATTTTTCATGCCTAGGATTATCAGGTGTTATAAAGCTATGATAGCAATATTTCTCTACTATTTTGCCCATTTCAGCCCTTTTTAATTGATCTCTCTCTCCACCAGCGCCAAAAACAATATAAATTTTTCCCTGCTGTTTTACAATCTTCGATAAGGTGCTCAATGATTTTTCGTAGGCATCAGGGGTATGAGCATAGTCCAGAACTACCTTTGCACCATTCGATAAATCAAAAGATTCCATTCTTCCTGGAATAGATGGGCACTTTTTTACACCAAGTTCAATAAACTTTTTTTCTATTCCTAAAATATGAGCGCATTCGACAGCAGCTAAAATATTTTCCGCATTAAATTTTCCTATGAGTTTTGATTCAATTTTATATTGATAACTATCTGACTTGATGATTCCATTAATTCCTGCATAGTTACATTTAATTACTTTAAAATGCGCTCCATTCTTACCCGATATTGAAAAATCTCTAGTTGGAATCGTTATACTCTTTTTAATTTTTTTACCGTAATAATCAGCAATATTGATAACCGCTTTAGATTTGATGGATAGAGCTTTAAATAAACTTAATTTTGCATTAAAGTAATTATTCAAGGTCTTATGATAATCTAGATGCTCAGGGGTTAAGTTTGTAAAAAGAGCAATGTTAAAACTTATATTAGAAATTCTTTTTTGTTCGATTGCATGCGATGAAACTTCCATTATGATATGAGTATATCCCTCTTTGTTCAAATCATAAAAATATTTATTTAATTCAATTGATTCTGGTGTCGTATAATCGTTTATCTCAGTTGAATTATTCTTAATTAACCCTAGTGTACCTAGTTGAGCACATTTAATCCCAGAAGATGATAAAATTGAATAAAGTAGAGAACAAACACTTGTCTTTCCATTTGTGCCTGTTATACCTATTATATTTAACAACTTCGAAGGGTTTCCATAAAATTGATTTGCTACAGCTGAAATCGTTTTTTTAATATCTTCAACGTGTATTATCAATTTATTACGCTGTTCTGAGCTCACTTTTTTTTCTGTTATAACCGCATACGCACCATTTTTAAAAGCTGATTTAATAAAATTATTTCCATCAAAATTTTCGCCTTTAACCGCAAAAAATAAATAACCATTCTTTACTTTATTTGAATTTGTGGTAAGCCCATAAATTAAAATATCTGGTATCTCTTCATGAGTTTTAACATCTACCATTAAATCTGTAAAATTTTTAATCATTCAAGACCTACAACGCAAATGGTCTCTTTTTTAACTATTGATCCTGGGCGGGGGCTCTGCCACAAAACTTTGCCCGTTCCTTGTATTTTAAAATTTAAATCGAAGCTCCTTAAAACTCTCATTGCTTTTCGCATACTAAAACCTCTTATTTCAGGAACTTCCGTTTTATTACCATGTATTTGTTGAGTTGATAAAAAAGATAATTCTATCCTTTCAGGTTCAATTTCATCTTTTATATCAATTTCTTTATTTAAATAATTATTTGGTTTTTTTAAGGACACATATTTTTTATTTTTAGGGGGAGTTATGCTATTATCCATATTTATTATTCTTTTGACAACCCTATTAAATGCAACAGCCGCTCCTTCTGACCCCCAATGAAATGGCTGGCTAGGTTCATCGAGCATTATAAATGTTAAAATTTTTGGATCATCATATGGGAAAAAACCAACAAAATTTGAAATAAACTGCTTATTTGAATATTTTCCATCTTTCCATTTTTGAGCTGTACCTGTCTTTCCAGCTATTTTCCACCCTGAAATGCTAGCATTCTCCCCGGTACCATCAATTATAACACCACGAAGCATTTGACGTATTTCTTTCATGGTTTGGACATCTGCAATTCTCCGGAGCACTTTTGTCTTTTCAGAAAATACTTGATTATTATTCTGGTCTATTATTTGACGTATTAAACGTGGCTTAACTAAAAAACCACCGTTAGCGATAGCGCAATAAGCTGTAGCAATTTGCAATGCGGTCACACCGACTTCATGACCCATTGCTATCTGACCTAAGGAAACGGTGCTCCAATCTGAATAAGGAGAGAGCTTTCCAGTCACTTCGCCTTTTAAATTAATTCCAGTTTTTGATCCAAAGCCTAAATCTCTGCATGTCTCATATAACTTTTTGGATCCAATTCGCTCAACCATTTTAACTATACCAATATTGCTAGAATGTTTGATGATTTGTGGAAGAGTTAGCATTTCATATTTCTCATGATCAGAAACTGAAATATTATAATACTGATATTTACCATTTTCACAATCAAACTCTTCAAATAAAGAAATATCATTTTGCTTTATTGCTGCAACAGCGGAGACTACCTTAAAAGTAGATCCTGGTTCAAATTGATCTGTTATTGCTCTAACTTTGTGTAGTTCTGGCTCTGATTCTGAAAAATTATTATTATCAAATCCCGGAACAGATGCCATTGCAAGTATTTCACCAGATTGAGGGTTTATAATTATTCCGGTGGCTGATTTTGCATTTGTTTCAACTTGACGCTTGAGTAATTCTTGTTCCAAAATAGATTGATATTCAAGATCAATAGTAAGTTGAATATTATTTCCATCTATGGGCTCATTAAACGGCATTCCACTCTTATGCTGAATCTTACCACTAAGGCCTTTTGTTTTATGAACCCAACCAGAGGTGCCCTTTAGGTATTTATTAAAATCCTTTTCAATACCCGATATTCCTTCATCATCAATATTTGTATATCCTATTAATTGTGCACCAATATTACTATGAGGGTAGTACCTTTTATATTTTCTTTTTATGTTTAATCCTGTGAAAGAATGATTAGTTAGTAAACCAAGTGTCTCTCGCTGTAAGTTCCTTTCAAGATATTCAAAGTTCGAATTCTTATCAATTTTATCAATATATTTTTTCTTTGGTTCCCCGGTTCTTTCACTAACTGCTGTTGCAACTGCAATTTTATCAGTCACTTTTTTGGGGTTAACAGACAGTGTATAATGTATTATGTTACGAGTTAGAGGTTTATTATTTCTGTCAAAAATATTACCTCTATTAGCTGGAATAATTTGTTTTTTTTGAGATTGCTCTACTACTTTTATTTTATATTCGCTACCATTAAGAACTTGGACTTGAAATAAACGTGCGCACAAACCAGCCCAAGAAAATAGTATAAACCCAGCGAGGACTGTTATACGAGTTTTATATTTCAAGTAAGTTTTTGTCACAAAGCATCAGCCTCAATATTAGGGTTGACGATCAGAGTTTCAGGGTGAGCATAAACCATGTTTAGCTCCAATTGCGCTTTAGTTGAAATAGCATCAACTCTCAATAAAGATTCAATTATACTATCTAGTTCTTCTATCTCATTTCTAAGCTCATTTGCAGTTGATCTTTGGATATCTATTGATAGTACACTTTCATCAATTTCTGTGTATACCCATAAATAAATGATTAAGCCGCAAATAGTTATGATAGTAGAAACAAAAAAAAGAAGACTTTGAATCAAATCTTGGTTTTTTTTCGATATTCTCTTTTTCCTCAAGTTCAGACCTTTTGAGCAACTCTAAGTTTTGAACTTCTAGCCCGGCTATTTAGGTTTAATTCTTTTTCGGAGGGAGTGATAGGTCTTTTAGTAATAATTTTAAGAACAGATTCTTTCTCTAGTTTTTTAAATTGATGCTTTACTATTCTATCTTCGAGAGAATGGAAGCTAATTATAGCAATTATTCCGCCCATATTAAGGTTTTTATAGAAAAAAGATAAAAACTCATCGAGCTTCTTTAATTCATCATTTACAGTAATTCTTATGGCTTGAAAAACTCTGGCTATCGATTTATTCCTATTTTTTGGCGGGGTTGATACTCTGATGGCTTCGACTAGTTCACTTATTTTTTCTAAAGGCCTAACTTTTATTATATTTTTTGCGATTACCCGAGATCTTCTTTCTTCTCCATATTTATAAATGATATCTGCTAATTGATCAGTCTCGTAATGGTTTAAAATATCTTTAGCTTTAGTTGATTGAGATGTATCAAAACGCATGTCTAATTCACCATTACTATTAAAGCTAAAACCTCTTTCAGAATCATTTAATTGATAAGAGGAGAGACCTAGATCTAAAAGAATACCATCTACAGTTTTAATATTTTGACTATCTAAGATAGAATTAATATTATCATAAGAGTCATTGTGTAGCGAAAAATTCTGATTTTTTTTATTTAAATTATTCTTGCATATTGTTAGTGTCCTAGCATCTCGGTCAACACCAATTAATCTACCTTTATTTGATAGATATTTTAAAATTTGATTAGAATGGCCTCCAAGACCAACCGTTCCATCTACATAGATCCCATTTTTTTTTATATTTAAATATTCTAATACTTCTTTAAATAGAACCGGAGAGTGGCTTTCAATTATTTTATTGTCTTTATAAGACTTCATAAAATAATTTTATTAGATAACTCTTCATATGTTGCAGGGTTCACCTCAGATTCTTTTTTCTCCATCTTATCAAGAACATCAGGGTTCCAAATTTCCATTTTATTTATCATACCGATTATTACAACTTCTTTATCGAGAGAGGCGAATTCAATAAGGGACGGGTTTATCATAATCCGTCCCTGTTTATCATATGTGGAAGGGGATGCATATCTTGCTGTATTTCTAATGAATCGCCTATGTGTAATTGATAAAGATGAAAGGTTCCGAAGGTTCTTTTCTATTTGTTTCCACTCTATTAATGGATAAACCCAGATACATTTATCAAGCCCGCGTGCTATCACGAAAGTATTTTTATTATCTTTCGATAAACTTTGTCGAAATTTTGATGGAATATTCAATCGCCCTTTTGAATCAAGGCTGTAATAGAATTCTCCAATAAATGTGTTTTTAGATAAGGTCATTATATCCTTTAGGGTATCTTACCCACAACTACCCACAATTTTACTTAACAGTAAAAAAAATAGCAATAATTATTATAAAAAAAGGGTAAAAAATATAAGGTTTTTAGTAGGCGTACATTCTATTATATGAATTTAGGCGAGCAGTTTACTAAGGAAGAGGTTTACTAAGGGAGAGGTTTACTAAGGGAGAGGTTTACTAAGGGAGAGGTTTGTATTTCTGAATTTCTACAGATGGTGGAGTGGGTTTGAAGGTCAATTTTATTGGATTATTATAATTTGAAATTTTTTCAATTTCAGAACCATTAATATATAAATTTAAAGATTCTGCTGATGATATTATCAATTCAGCTGTGGATATGAATGTTTCAAAGTCAACCTCCATATTTGCATTCAAAATTTTAGAAATATGCTGACTTCCATCTCTGGTAAATGAATAAGCAGTTTGTTTTAGGGTTTTAATTTTGATAAAAAATGGTGGTTCCACACTTACAAGCTCTTTGATAGTTTGATCAACTACGAAATTTTTTAAAAGTATTTTATTAGTGATAGGTTCCGTGATATTCTGTAAAATTGGTCCATTTTTTGTATTAATGGCGTGACTATCTTGATTAAATATTTTTTGTGATATTATTATTGCAAAAATAAATATTATTGAGAAAAAACCGCCTTTTATAATTTCGTTTCTCTTTTTTTGATCTAATGAATTTAAAAAAGAAGGTATTTGGGCTTTTAAATTTTTATCAGTGTTCTTTTCATCTTCTAAAGAACTAGAATTTCTAACTATGGTTCTCGTAGTTCCCATGAATGAATCTAGCTGTTCTAAAGATCTTGTTGCATCCCCTCCTATTTCTACTGCATAGGCTCTTAGGAATAAGCGAAGGTAAGGGACCTCAATTTTATTAAAATCCCCATTTTCAATCGATTTTAAATATTGAATATGTATTTTAGTTCTATCACTTATATCTTCAAGAGAAATATTTTGTGATAATCTAAGTTCTTTTAATTCTTTATAAAATTGTGCCAAAATAGTTTTTTATTATACAATAAATTAGCGCTTTGCATAGATATACAAAATGATTAATCTCCTGTTTTTGGAATCATCCTTAGGGTCTTTTTTTTACTGGTATGTTTTTTATCTTTTAATCTTTTAATTTTTGAATTAAATGGTACCTTTGTTTTTCCTCTTTGCTTAAGCTCTTTAGAAGATGTCTGAAAAATCTCAATTAGTTTTTTTAAGCAAGACTTTTTGTTAATTTTTTGGTATCTAGAAGAACTACTTTTTATAATTAAAATATTTTGTTTTGAAATTCTATTTCCAAATTTCTCTTTCAAATTTTTCAGAAACCATTTTGGATAGTCTTGATCTCGAATCTCGTATTTCAACAAAATAGCTGTTGAAACTTTATTTATCCTTTGCCCTCCTGTTCCTGAAGATTTTATTGGATAATATTTTATTTTACTATCATGGATATAAATATGTTCACTAACAGTTATCATATTTTTCAATCTCTTTACATAGCTTCTTAAAATAATAAAAAAAATCGGATAAAGGAAATCCTACAACATTATAATAACATCCATTTATACTTTTAACATGCTTTGCAAAGCTATCCTGTATTCCATAACTGCCAGCTTTATCAAATGGCTTTTCAGTTTCAACATATTCTAATATTTCTTTTTTATTATAGCTTTGGAATGTCACTTGCGTGAGGTTATGAAAGGTGTGCTCTATATTAAATTTTTTGTAGTTCATAGAAACCCCCGTAATCACTTGATGCGTCTTCCCAGATAAAAATTGAAGCATTTTCATACTTTCTTTTTTTTTCGTTGGCTTTCCAAATATATTGTCTTCAGAAGTAACTATTGTGTCAGCTCCTATTACAATTGAATTAATATTGTTAATTGATATACTTCTTGCTTTTTCACGTGCCCAAAATTCAGCAATCTTAGAAGGGGAAAGATCGAGATTAAGTGTTTCTATAACCATACTTTCTTCCACAGAAAAAATAAGGCCTATCTGTTCTAGAAGTACTTTTCTCCTTGGTGATGATGAGGCTAAGATAATTGGGATTTTTAACAAGTTAAACTATTACCTATATATTGCACAACGTTCTATTAATGTTGAGGTCGAATTATTTCCTATTGCTTTGAGTCTATATAAATACACTCCATTAGCTATTTCTCCATTGAATTGATCCAACCCATCCCATCTAATTGAATGATAACCAGGAGGCATGTTCTGTTTATTGATTGATTTAATTCTTCTTCCACCTAAGCTAAAAATATCTATTTGAACCCTACAATTTTGATTTATTTCAAAAGTAAAGTCTGTAAAGTTAGAAAATGGGTTAGGGAAGTTGTAAGCATTATTAATTTTAAGTTTAATTTCGTCTTGAGCAAAAATATTTATCTCTTTTGAGCTGGGATTATTAGCATTGTCCCAAGCTTTTACTATAACATCAATATTTTTTTCAACAGGGGAATAAGTTATTGTTCCAGTAGTTATACTATTTTCGTCATAAATAAATAAATCAGTATAATTTAAATCTATATTTTCATTCAAATCGTGAATCAAAATTTCGTGTCCAATCTCATTGGTCAGATTTATACCTAAAGGATCTGAAATTCGGATATTTATGGATTTATTTTTAGGAAAATGATCTCCATTTTCTAATCTTCTCCCTTCTAAAGTTTCAAGAATTATTGTTGGACCAAAAAAATCAACTGAATCTACGCCACCTACTAAATATAGATTTTCAACTGAGCCTACCATCTCAGTTTCTTCATTATATATATATACTATTAATTTTGAAGGATCATCAGAATAAGAAATATCTTTTGGAATTCGAAACTGGCCATTAAAGCTTTCATCATCAACCGAAAATTTTCCTCTAAACAATGTAGAACCAGACATTTTATAGGATAATGAATAGGTCTCAGATAGTATTTCATATTCTCTGGAAATTTGCTTTTCCGCATCATATAAGTTGATAAATCCCACTCCATTATGTGGTATGAGGGACTGAGAACCCATAAAAAAACCAATATTTAGTGTCTCAAGAGTGTCCTCGGATACTGATAAATTGGTAATTAATTCTTTTGGCATGGGAATTTTTAAACCGGGATCTCCAAATAAGTGAAAATATTGGCTTTCATCACTACCATCTTTAATGGATTGAAGAATAAAGCCTATTTTTGAATCGCTTACTTGATTATTAATGAATATATTTTGAAATAGATCATAAGTATATCTTTCATTCCCAACTACGGAAATAGGCCTAGTTGTTGAAATTACAGCAGAAGCTGAATTCATTGGATCCTTTATGAGTGCCTCTGCAAAGGATTCAGTAAGCGGGTCATCAAAATGACCAAATGAACAAGTTCCAACTATCCATAATGGGAGGGTTCCCTTATTATCTATTCTATTTAAATCTCCTCTGTCTAAAGCTAGTAATTCCTCTTGTGCAAGTTGTGTAGGTGACCCATGTCCGATATAAGAAATTATTGCCGTTCCCCTGTTTATGCTTTCAATTAATGCCTCTGTAGCTTGTGGCTTTACAACGCCATATACTGAGGGATCTCCAACTTCTGGATAATCCAACATATATATTTTTTCTGTATAAAATTGGCTTGGAATAAGACTAGCTAGATTCTCAGAATTAAGAGTATGTGACTTTCCAGTAGCTATAGATCCATGGTTTGGCTCAGGTCTTGCCGCATCATCAGCTACAAGAGTTACTTTCTGCCTCCAAATACCGAAGTTTGGATTCTTCTCTATATCAATAATTTTCTTAACAAAATTAATAACATCCTCTTGATTCTTAGCTGGAAATCTTCCGGTTGCTACCTCGGGTAAATTACCATAAATAGTAGATAGTAAATCATCAGTTGCGTAAGGTCTATAAGCTTGTACTTGTATCGTTGGTACAATAATTGAGCTCTGCCCAGAAATATTTCTGTAATCATATCCACCATCACCTAAAAAAAGAAAGCAATTTGGTTGAGGAGAGGGCCATTCTTCTTGGGTCCATTGGATGAAAGTCCTTAAAGAAATGGGATCATTATTACCAGCAGAAAATTCTTCATAAATATTCTCAAGGCTTGCGTAAACTGCAGGCCTTCTTAATTCAAGTAAGTCCGTAGTTAAGTTTCGATATTCCTCTGGACCGATTATAACGTAGTCAGCAGTCAGATTCTGATTACGAAGTTTAATGAAACTATGATCTTCTTTGAGTGATATTTCTGTTATTTTATTTATTTCAAGTATGTTGAAACTAACAAAATAAGACATTTGATTTGAAGAGCTGTTTACGTTGCAAAATCCATTAGAATCAATCGTTATTTCTTTAGAATTTTCAAGATCTGTTATATCCCATAAATAAAAATTTTCATCTGGTTCACCCGAAAATGAGAATCTAATATTTTGATCTCTAACTGGGGAAATGAAATGGAAAGGATCATTTATTTTAAGGTTCCTCGCATATTTAATTTCACTAAAATCGATATAAGGCTTAGAGTTGTTATCTGTACTAACATTTTTCAAGTAAAAAAAGTTAATACCATCTTGAAGCTCCAAGCTATTTGAATTTGTTACAATGGTCCTTGATGAGTTTCCAGACCAATTCAGAGATGCTCCAATTGCTTCATTATTTAGACTCCCTAAATGCAAGGTTATTGAATGGAAAGCTGATGATGATATTGAAGCAGAATGGCCTCTAAGCCTTGTTTGGAAACTAAATGACGCTCCTGAAACAGGTGAAGGTAAATTTGCAATTATTGCCTGAGAGTTACCGGAAATAATCGGACTTGAGAGCCATTCTGTTCCTGATGCGGCAAGGTTAATAATATCGGATTCAAAATGAATGTTACTTACTCCATAATCAATTAGTATTCCTTCTCCTGGTTGTATGTAAGAAGCAATACGTTTTCCTCTTTTCTGATCATCATTGGGGATAAAAAGCCAACAAGAATTTTTAGTAAAATAAGTATTTTGATGCCATTCTAAATCTTCTCCATTAAAATTAAAACCAGAAGGGCCTCTTCCATAAAATATTATTTTATCATTCAAATCAAATGAGCCATCTTCCTCTCCAAGGATTATTATACTGATTTCTTTCAAATTAACTGGTATTATTTGATTTGTTGACTGTGTTCTCGCGCGACCCATTTCATTGCTCATAAAGATAGAAAAGGATCGAGGATCTTTATCAATTATGCTTGGATCAATATCGTTTATTATAGACTTTTCAATGGAGTAAATTCCATCTTCCTCGATGAAAAATTGGTACCAAGATCCGTTATGCTCTGTTGAATTTTTTTGAGTACTGCGGTTTTTATTCTGAATCCAATTTTTTGATTGTTTCCAATTCAAAATTCTATTTTCTAAGAAGTCATTTTGATTTTTAGTTGGTTCAGAGTTATTGGATGGGGTGCTTTCAAATGTAATTCGAATTATGATATTTTGGTAATACTCGGTTTGATTAATTCTTGGAAAAATTTTTAAAGGTAAAACATATAGGCCCTGTAATTTTTGAATTGGCATTTCGTTGATTTGTTCGGGACTTAATATTGAAGAATAAAAAGGAAGTGAAGTTTTTTGTTTATAAATAATATCTATAATTGGTCTTTCATTTGAAGGGAGTCCAACTAAAGCATTTATGGCTGAAATATCAGCTTCAGTTAAAACATTTACGTTAAATTCAACTTGGACTTGATTCGGACTATTGTAGGTCACTTTTTTAGAAAAACCTGCAAAACACACTGATATAAAGAGTATCAATTTAAAAATTTTCAGCATTTTATATTTTTATTTTAAACTTCCATCAAGTAGATTGGAAAATTGTGGAATTCGAAATTAAGTTCTTATGGTGATATATACAGTTATAATTCTATCATAACTCAAAACATTTTAAAATTTAACTAGGAAAATAATTATGTTTGACCTGAATATTATAGAGAACGTCTATAAAACCATGGATGCAAGGATTGAAAAGGCTAGATCAGTGCTCCAAAGGCCAATGACTTTAACAGAGAAAATATTATATAGTCACCTTAGTTTAAAAATAGAAAAACCATTTCTAGCTGGAAGTTCTTACGTTGATTTCAACCCTGACAGAGTTGCCATGCAAGATGCGACTGCTCAGATGGCACTTCTGCAATTTATGATGGCAGGGAAAGATAAAGTAGCTGTTCCATCGACTGTTCATTGCGATCATCTAATTCAGGCGAAAAAAAGTGCTGTTTCAGACTTAATCCAAGCTAAAAATATTAACGGAGAAGTTTATGATTTTTTAGATTCAGTTTCTAGTAAATACGGCATTGGATTTTGGAAGCCAGGTGCAGGAATTATTCATCAGGTGATTTTAGAAAATTATGCCTTCCCGGGTGGGATGATGATAGGTACTGACAGCCATACAGTAAATGCTGGAGGTTTAGGAATGATAGCTATAGGTGTTGGAGGTGCTGATGCAGTAGATGTAATGGCAGGGATGCCTTGGGAATTAAAATTCCCAAAACAAATAGGAATTAAATTAAAGGGTGATTTGAATGGTTGGGTAAGCGCTAAAGATATTATTTTAAAGATTGCAGGTATTTTGACCGTTAAAGGAGGGACTGGCGCGGTCATTGAATACTTTGGAGATGGTGCAGAAAAATTATCTTGTACGGGAAAAGGTACAATTTGTAACATGGGTGCTGAAGTTGGTGCGACGACCTCTATTTTTGGTTATGATGAAGAAATGGAACAGTATTTAAAACACACTGGGAGAGGCGAAGTTGCAAGTCTCGCAAACAATATAAAAAGAAATTTGAGAGCTGATGATGATGTATTAAATGAACCCTACAAGTTTTATGATCAAGTTATAGAGTTAGATCTTTCCAAATTAGAACCATATATAAATGGACCTTTTTCTCCAGATAGGTCGAGGCCCATAAGCCAAATCAAGAAAGAAATAAAGAAAGAAAAATGGCCAAAAAAAATTGAAGTGGGACTGATAGGCAGTTGTACAAACTCCTCCTATGAAGATATTTCAAGAGCAGCTTCTATTGCGAGGCAAGCCGCTAAGCTGGGTCTCAAAACAAAAGCTAAGCTAACGATAACACCAGGTTCTGAACAAGTTAGGTATACCATCGAAAGAGATGGTTTCATTAAAGATTTTGAAAATATTGGTGCTGAAGTATTTTCTAATGCTTGTGGACCATGTATTGGTCAATGGGCTCGACCAGATGCTGATAAAAATAAAAATAATTCAATTATCCATTCTTTTAATAGAAATTTTGCTAAAAGAGCTGATGGTAACCCGAATACCCACGCTTTTGTTGCATCTCCTGAAATAGTTACTGCTATTGCAATAGCAGGTGATCTAACTTTCAATCCAATTTTAGATTCAATTCTTAATAAAAATGGGGAAGAAAAAACACTAGATCCACCAAAAGGATTTAAACTTCCTCAGAATGGGTTTGAGGTGAAAGACTTGGGCTTTAAAGAACCCTCTTCTGCTTTGTCAGATATTAAGATTCAAGTTGATCCATCTTCAGAAAGGTTACAGCTATTGGAGCCTTTTGAACCTTGGGATGGTGAAAATATTTTGAACATGAGACTATTGATAAAAACAAAAGGAAAATGTACTACAGATCATATCTCTATGGCTGGGCCATGGCTAAAATACAGAGGACACCTTGATAATATCTCAGAAAATATGTTAACAGGTGCAATTAATTATTATAATGAAAAAGCAAATCATGTAATGAATTATACTACGGGGAATTATGATTCAGTACCAAAAACCCAAAGGGAGTACAAAGATGCTGGAATTCCTACAATAGTTGTCGGAGATGAAAATTATGGCGAAGGCTCTTCTAGAGAACACGCTGCAATGGAACCTAGATTTCTTGGTGTGAAGGTGGTCCTTGTACGATCGTTCGCTCGAATACATGAAACAAACCTTAAAAAGCAAGGTGTTCTCGCACTTACATTTAAAAATCCAAATGATTATAATCTCATTGAAGAAGATGATTTGTTTGACTTTATTGATCTGGAAAAATTTGATGAAAATTCAAATATTAGCTTAATAGCTAAGCATTCAAATGGTTCAAGTAGCACTTTGGTATGTAGGCATACATACAACAAATCTCAAATTAAATGGTTTAAAGCCGGTTCTGCTTTAAACCTTATTAGCTCTCTTGGTTGAATCTATGAAGGTATTAATAACTGATCCTTTAACAGATGCAGGATTAAGGGTATTTGACAAATACAAAGCAAGTGTAGTCTATTTGCCAAAAGCATCACAAGAACAAAAAAATAAAGCTGCAAAAGATGTAGATGCATGGATAATTAGAAGTGGTACTAAAATTAGTGCAAATGCGATAGCTTCTGCTAAAGAATTACGAGTTATTGGTAGAGCTGGAGTTGGGATTGATAACATTGATATTTCAGAAGCTACTCGGAGAGGAGTTGTAGTTTTAAATACACCTGATGTTAATACTATTTCTGCTGCGGAGCACACTCTGGGGCTAATACTTTCAATCTCCAGGAATATCCATTTAGGCCATTTAAGTATGCTGAATGGAAAGTGGGATAGGCACAAGTTTGTTGGGTCTGAATTGAGAGGAAAAACAGTGGGGGTTGTTGGACTTGGAAGAATTGGAAAGGAGGTGATTACAAGATGTCTAGGCTTTAAAATGAAAGTTTTAGGTTATGATCCATTTGTCAACCAAGAAATGTTTGATTCAGAAAAAACTATAATTACAGACTTAAAAACTTTGGTGCAAAAATCAGATTATATATCTATTCATATTCCTTATAATAAAGAAACTAAGAACCTTTTTAACTATGAATTACTTAATTTAATGAAGACCAGTGCCTTTCTTATAAATGTTGCAAGAGGTGGTATAATTAATGAATCTGACTTAGCTCTCATTCTTAGCGAAGAAAAAATTGCTGGTGCAGCCATTGATGTGTTTAAACAAGAGCCAATTGAAAAAGAAAATCCTTTATTAAATATAAAAAATATATTGTTGTCTCCTCACTTAGGAGCATCAACTCTGGAAGCAAAAGAAGGTGTAAGCGTTTCAATCTGTGAGCAAATTTGTGATTACCTTAAAAATGATAATCTAGTGAATGCTGTCAATACTCCAATTTCTGATTTAAATAAGCTAAAAGAAATGAAACCTTTTTTAAACCTTTCAGAGCTAATAGGAAATCTGCAGAATCAGTTAGTTGCTTCTAACCCAATAAAAAAAGTAGATATTCAATGCCAAGGTGAAATAAAAGATATTAAGCCAATCTTATTATCTTTTTTGAAAGGACTTCTGAAACCATATGTTCCAGAGAGGATTAATTACATTAATGCAGAGGCAATAGCAAAAGAGTTAGGTATTGAAATAATAATTAATTATTCAAATATGGATACAAATTATAAAAACTTGATTTCAATAAATACATCAACAAATCAAAAGAGTTTTAGACTTGACGGAAGTGTTTTTGAGGACTTAAAGCCAAGGCTTGTAAATATTATGGATTTTAAAACTGAAGTACATCCAAGAGGTACTATGCTTTTAATTGAAAATATAGATGTACCAGGAGTAATTGGTAATGTGGGCATGTTCCTAGGACAGTTGAAAATAAATATAGGTGCATACTTGTTAAATAGAGTGAAAAATGCTAAAAATGCATTTTCTATAATTAGGATTGATAATGATTTAAGTGATATTGAACTTCAAGCCTTATCAGAGATACCGGAAATTATTGATATTAGGCAGGTTAATATTTTAGGTTTTTAACTAATTATTATTTTTGAGTAATTTAAAAGACTTTTAAAGGAGGTTTCATGTCAAAGCTTTGGGAAGACTTAAAAGAAAATATGAAAGACTGGAGTAGCTCTGCAGTTGAAAAAGCAGAGGAAATGAGTAAAATAGCAATGGCTAAGACTGAAGAAATGACACGGATTTCAAAGTTAAAGTTTGATATCCATCAACTTTTAAGAGATATAGCTAAAGAAAATGAGAAACTAGGAAAATTAGTTTATCAACATACTAAGAATGATCATATGGCAACTTTTTCAGGGAATTCCGATTTTTTCGAACTAATCAGTAAAATCGACTTGATCAAAGAAAAGATTATAAAAAAGAAAAATAATATAGAAAAAATCAAGTTAGAGTATGATATAAATGAAGATGATATTGAAAATATTAAACCTGATATTACAGAAAACAATAGAAGATCAGAGGTCGACTTCAATAATTCTCAAGATAATAATACTCAAAAATAAAACAGTTTGTAAATATTCTGAAGAATTATAAAAAATAATATAAAACGAATACCATTAAATAGCTTTAAATGTTCATAAAAAATATAATTATACAAAAAGAATCAGATAGCAGCATTAGCCAGTGGCAGTTAGATCAGAAAAGTATTTTTATTATAGCCTTTTCAGCAGTAATTATTTTTTCAGTTACAATATTTTTAATTTCCAGTTTGATAGGATCTATAGTTTATAACAAAAAAATAAATGAATATAAATCCAGTTATGACTATGTTTCAGAAAATTTAAGTTTTTTGTCAAAGAAGATGAATAAGCTAAATAACCAAATCAAATTAATTGAGGAAAAAGATCTCGCGTTAAGAACATATGCTGGTATGCCTCAAATAGACATAAATATGCGTAAGTTAGGTATTGGTGGAGAAAAATTAGAAACAAGCCGTTTTCTTAATGGCATGGCACCAATCATTAACAAAGAGCTTGCTGTACTTGAAATGGATATAGAAAAATTATCTCGTGAAGTTAATTTTGAAATGAAAAGCTATAAGTCTATCTATGATGAAGTTCAGAAAAATATTCAAAGAATTGTAAGAATTCCTTCAATAAAACCTGTAGATGGAGGTTTTTTAAATTCTACTTTTGGATATAGAAATGATCCAATAGATAATGTAAAGAGGTTCCATCATGGACAAGATATAACCGTCAAATCTGGCACTCCGATTTACTCTCCGGCAGATGGAGAAATAAAAAGAGCCTACTATGTGGGTGGTTTTGGTAACCATATTAAAATTGATCATGGCCTAGGTTACACAACTTTATTTGCTCATCTATCAAAATTAAAAGTAAAGCATGGCCAAAAAGTTAAAAGAGGCGAGGTTATTGGACTTACTGGTAATACTGGGAGGTCTACGGCACCCCATTTGCATTATGAAATTCACTATAATGGTGAGCCACAAAATCCATTAGATTATTTCTTTTCTGATAACTCAAATTAAAATTCCTGACATATTTATCGATATTCTAATGTACCTTTGATTAATGTAATCAAGGTTCCAAAAAAAGTAGAAGAGAAAATAATATGTGGAGCAAAACATCATTACTTCTATTCTTTTGAAAATTACAAAAAATCGTAATACATATATTTTTAAAATAATTATATGCTTAGTAAAAGATTAAAATCTAAAAAAATATAACGTTATGATTTCGAATACAATAACTATGATATAGTAATATTCAATAATAAGAGGATATGTTTATATAGAAAAATAAAGAGACTAGAGAGATTTTAGCAATATCTATAAAAGGATTATTATCTCCAACAGAGAAAATTTCTAGATATAAAAACCGACTAAACGCCATAAAAAATAGTTTATTTACCTGCTTAATATACGTGAGATGGCATTTTAGTATTTCCACTGATTGTGTATGATTATTTATTAATTCATTTTATATTTTGACTATATTTTAGAGGTAAAATACAAAAATAATATTTCCGCAGCTATCTGAGAATTAGATGGCTTAATGAGGTATTTTGTGTATCTTTACCAAATTTTAATTTAAAAGTCTTTAAACGTCTACTCAAAATTTAAAGGATATAAAAAGAGCTCTAAATAACTCTTAACGTAATATTATATAGTCTTAAAATGGAAAATACTCAAATACAAGAATATCAAGATCTTACAAAGAAAAGAAACTCTGCGAAAACATATCATATAGATACCTATGGATGTCAGATGAATGTTGCAGATTCAGAGTTGGTTGAAGCAATACTCATCAGTGAAGGTTACAAAAAATCTATAGATATAAATTCTGCAGATGCTATTTTTGTTAATACTTGTGCCATAAGAGAACAAGCGGAAGAAAAAATTCATTCTCAATTAGGAAGATATAATTTAATTAAAAGAAAAAAGCCTGAGATACTTATAGGCGTTCTTGGTTGTATGGCTCAAAACCTGAAAGATGATTTATTAGAGAATAAACCATATATTGATATTGTATTAGGACCAGATTCATATAGAGAATTACCTAAAATTTTGAATCAGAGAAAGCGAATTTTGGATAGCATAGTTGATACAAAATTATCGAGATATGAAGTATATCAAGATTTATTTCCACATAGAAAAGGTGGTGCTAATGCTTGGGTTTCAATCATGCGCGGCTGTGATAAGTTCTGTACTTTCTGCATTGTTCCTTTTACAAGAGGAAGAGAGAGAAGTCGTAACTTAGAAAGTATTTTACAGGAAGCTAAGGATACTGTAGATAATGGGTTTAGTGAAATTACTTTACTTGGACAAAATGTAAATTCTTATGATTATCAAAATCTAAAATTTCACGATTTACTTGAAGAAGTTTCAAAAATTAAAAAACTAAAAAGAATTAGGTATACCTCTCCACATCCTCAAGATATTACTGAAGAATTATTACGAGTTATGGCTAAACATGAAAATATTTGTGATTATATTCATCTTCCTTTACAGGCAGGAAGTAACAGAATCCTAAAGAGAATGAATAGAACCTATACCAGGGAACACTTTATCAGTCTAGTTAAAATGATAAGAGAAATTTTACCTAAAGTAGGCATTTCTACTGATATTATTGTTGGCTTTCCTGGTGAAACAAGTAAAGATTTTGAAGAAACGATTAGTTTAATGCATGAAGTTAAATTTGATTCAGCGTTTAATTTTAAATATTCATCTCGCCCAGGAACAAAAGCTTCTGAATATAGTGAAAGAATTAATGATCAGGAGAAAAAAGATAGATTGCAAAAAATTATAAACCTCCAAAAAAAGCATACTCTAGAACGAAATAAAATATTAATCGGATCAATACAAGATGTTCTTATAGAAAAAGAATCAAAATTATCAGCCACTCATTGGGCTGGGAGAACAGACTCAAATAAATGGGTTGTCTTTGATAAAAAGAACTCTCAAATAAATAAAATTGTACAAGTCAAAATTAAAGAAGCTAGAGGTGTCACTCTTCACGGAGAATTATTGAATAAAATAGAGGCTGCTTAATGAAACTGATAAAAACTTTCTTTTTAATACTAACAATTCTTTTCATTATTTACTTTTTACAACTTAATGACGCAAGAGTGTATGTAAATTTGATTTTTTATAAATTTTCAAATGCATCTGTTAGCATGGTAATATTTGGTTCTTTAGCTTTTGGCCTTATAGTTGGCTATTTGATCGCAATTTTTTCAATTTTAGGTTCTAAATCTGAAATTAAAAAATTACAAAATAAAAATAGAGGGCTCGCAGAAGAATTAAATAATCTCAGGAATGTTGCTATTGATGAAGGTATATATGATACCGATGATGGAAATTTCTAGATTTGAATCTAGCCCTAATCATCACTTTTTTGTGCTTTTGTCTATGTGCTTTACTTTTAACTATATATTATCAAAAGTTAAAAAAAAATAAATCTCCACAAACGAATGCAATATTTACTGAAGCTCTTAATTCAATGGTTCGAGGTGAAAAAAGTAGAACAATATCATTATTAAAACAAGTTGTGAAAAAGGATTCAGGTCATGTTCAAGCTTATTTACAATTAGGAAATATAATTAGGGAAGAAAATCCAGAGCAAGCCGTTAAAATACACCAATCACTAACTGTAAGGCCCAATTTAAAAATCGACTTATTAGTGGATATTCATAAGTCTTTGGCAATTGATTATGAAACTTTAGGACTGAATTATAAGGCAAAAATAGAAGCAGAAAAAATTTTATCAATCGAGAAAAGAAATTTATGGGCTTTAGCTTATTTAATTAAGTATTCAGAAAATGAAAAAGAATGGGATATAGCTGCTAATCTTTTAAAGCAATTAGCGAGAATAACAGGAAAAAATAATAATGACAGCCTTGGTAAGCTTGAAGTCTATAAGGGTCTAGAGAAGTTTAAAGATGGTCATTTTGATGCTTGTAAGATATTTTTTCTAAAAGCTATAAAGCTAGCGCCAGATTATCCAGAAAGTTATAAATACCTTGGTAATGTATACGCTAAAACCAGAGATCTAGTCAAAGCTATTGATTGCTGGGAATCTTATGCCTTGATTGATTCCAGGAATGGATATGAAATTTATTCTAAAATCGAGTCAGCTTTATTTGATTTAGGACGATATAGTGAAGTCGAAAATTTTTACAAAAGAGTTTTAGAAAATGATAAAGAAAATATTCAAGCAATTATTTGCCTAGCAAATGTCTTAGAAGAAAAAGGTGAAAGAGTTGAAGCTATATCATTACTTGATAATTTTTTGATAGATAAGGAAAGTGATGTTAGGACTGATTTAATGAAATTAAAACTACTAATCCCAACATCAACACCAATTGAATTGATGCAACAAATTGATTTTATTTTGGAAAAAACATTAGGATCTAAGATTGATTAAGATCATTACCATGTTTTTTCCTTTTTTTATTTTCTCTCAAAATGTTGAAATGTACCTATCTTTAATTTATGAGGGCAAAACAGAAGGAGTCGAAAGTAAAATTAATGAAATGATATTAAAGCATCCAAACGACCCAGGTGTTCTGTTTTTAGAGGCTATTACCACAAGCGATGGTTCGAAAGCATTAGAATCCTATAATAATATCATTGAAAAATTCCCAAGTTCAAAATATGCCGTCGAATCATCTGTGAAATTAGGAGAATTTTTATATTCAAAAGGTCTTTATTCTCAAGCTGCTCAACAACTACGATTGATACCTAGACTTTACCCTAGATATCTAGATATTGAAAGAGTTGTAAATCTAATGTCATCTTCCTTTCTTGCAATTGGTGCTGAGGATTCATTAAAGTATTATTTAGGAATTTACCAGAGTATGTTCCCTAATATTATATTTGATGAATATGAGATATCTGAAAAAAGAGAAAATATCAACCTTGATCAAAAATTCACCTTAGAGAGTACACCAATAAAGCCGTATGTAATTCAAATAGGTGCTTTTGGAAATATTCAAAATGCTAATCGTTTAAAGTTACAGGTCGCCCAAATTGGATATGATGTTAGAATAGTACCCATAGAAACTAACGGTAGAACATTTAATGCAGTAAGAGTAGTCAGTTATAAATCAAAATCTCAAGCTGAAAAAATTGGAAAAGTAATTAAAAATAAATTGGGAATTGAATATCGAGTGCTATATAGGCCTACAAAATAAAGATTTGGGAATGATTGGGTGGCTGGTGCCCTCCGCGGCCTTCAAAGCCGTTGAATGTAGTAATACTGCATTGCTGGATTCGATTTCCAGGCATTCCCGCAAAGATCACATAATTTAAAGTAACCTTGTAGATCTAATTTGAAGATTCTAAAACATTGAGGTGCTCAATTCCATGTGCATCAAAGTATAACTTATTAAAACTTTCTAGCGAATGAAGACCCTGTTTTATATAATCTAAATTTACTGTTTGTTTACATTTCATTGAATTAACAATTAGTTTGTGAATACTTGATAATTGTTTAAAATATTCATCATTTTTTTCAGATATTCTCTGCGCTAGAAAATATTCTGATAAAAGTTTTTGAGTTTTATCTGCATGCTCTTCTTTAGTATTCACCCATCTTACAATCTGCTGTGAGCTTTGTGGATTTTGTTCAGCAGAGAGAAAAACTATTTTATTCATGGCTTTTTCAATAGTTTGAAAATTCTCTTTTATTTGAAGAATTCTTAGTGCATCATTGTAAATACCACATGGTATTTGACAATGTGCTACTAAAATGTTGGTTAACAATGTAAACGTTAAAACGAGATTAAACTTCTTCATCAAGTTGCCTTTATTATTAATTAAAATATTTACCATACCAAATTTAATCATTTTACTATAACTACGTCGCAACTTCTTTTATTTTAAATAAATAAATCCTATATTTGTATTCTGAGGTAAGAAGAAGATTAATGAAAACTATAAAAAAATTGATTATTTATTTATTCTTTTTCGATTTATTATTTTCTATTCATGGTAAAATAGTGTTCTATGATGGAACATATGTAGTTGGGAAAGTATCTAAAGTAGATGAATCATCTGTATACATAATACCGATTGGTCTTGATACGCCTGAAAGCGTTTTAGTAGGTAATATTGATTCGCTTAAAATGGAAAATGGGATGGTGCCAGTGCTTAGTAGTTCAGTGGTTTATTTATACAGCAATGGTGAATTTTTGAAAAATAATGATGATTGGATGGACCAAAATTACGATTTTAAATATGACGATTATACTAGTTTACAGGAGTCTTATAAGTATGAGGAAACAAAAAAAACACATCAACAGTATTACCAAGTTTCCGTGTTTTCTTCATTACCGATAATGTCAGCCATGACTTTAAAGGAAGAAGATGGTACTTCGAAAATAGTTATGAACATAGGAGCAAGCTTTCAATTACCTTATTATCCTTTAGGAGCACTTGATGCTTCTCCCGGTTTAAGGTTTATGACCTATGGCTATGAACAAAGCAACCAAGGAAAAGTTCAGGCGATAAATCTTGCTGCATTCAGTACTTTTGATTTTAAGCCAATATTTTACTTCTTTCCTGATGCAATGCACGTTAGCGCGGATTTTGGATTGAACTATAATTTTGCATACGATCTAGATCAAAACAAGGTAAATTTTCCTGGAGTAGAATCACTGAGTGGAGATGAAACTTATTCAGGAGTGGGAGCTTATGCTGGAGGTTCTTTAGATTATTGGATGTCAGAATTACCTTTAGCTTTTAGACTTTCTTTTAATGGCTATGTTGTCCCCCAGGCACCCCCTTTTACAGATCAAAGTACATTTTTTGGCAGTATTGGTTTGTCGGCTGTAATCGTATTAAAAAGGCACCATAAAAATAATAATTAAATAATAATTATATTATTTTGATCTTATCTTCTGATTTTAAATAGATTTCTTATAATAAATATTCTATTTCCGCAAATAGCTTTTTATGATTTTCAAATAAAGTCCTAATAAATTAATGATTGATTTTCACAACCATATTTTACCTGATATTGATGACGGTGCCAAGTCTCTAGAGATTTCTTTATCAATGCTTAAATGTGCATATAATCAGGGAATTACTGATGTTGTTAATACAGTCCATTTTCAGCATCCTAAAGTTGAAGGTAAAGATATCAGTTTTGATTCAGTGAAAAAAGCTATTGATGAACTTCAAAAAGAACTTTATAACATTAATTTACCAATAAAACTTCATTTTGGAGCTGAAGTTCTTTTTCAGCCTAATTTACTTGAAGTAAAAAAAAACCCACTGGTTAATTATGGTCACGGAAAATATATCTTAGTTGAATTTCTCACACATTATTTACCGACTAATCATAGACAGGTATTATTTGATCTAAAAATATCAGGAACTACTCCCATTATAGCTCATCCGGAGAGGTATAGGGCTGTCCAAAACAATTTTAATATTATCAAGGAATGGCTAGATTCTGGTTGTATAATTCAAGTGAGTGCAGGAAGTCTTTTAGGTCGCATGGGAAAAGTTATTGAAAAAACAGCCTTAAAAATTATAAATAATAATTTTTGTCAAATATTAGGTTCTGATGCACATAATGATAAAAACCGCAATTTTATGCTTAAAGAGGCCTTTGATATTGCTGAAGGTATTATTGGTCAAAGTGCAAGTAAATTAGTTTATGATAATCCTAATTCAGTTTTAAAAGGTAAGGATATTAATTTAGATATCACAAAGAATGAAGATAATGAAAAATCTTTATTTTGGAAAAGCCTCAAGTGGTAAAAAAAATCGTATTATATATATTGTTTTTTGCACCTTTGCTCTATGGACAAAATTTTGAATTAGATCAAACTAAACTATCAGGCATTGTTAAAGAAATAAATAAAAAAAAATTTATTACAAACAATGATGGAAATGTAATGATGCGAATTAATATTTGGGGACATGTTGCAAGCCCAGGAAGTTATTTGGTTGACGCTGGGATTGATATTATTTCTTTATTTTCAGTAGTTGGAGGGCCATTACCTGGCTCAAATTTATCAAAAATTAAACTTTACAGAGAATTTCCAGACAGTGGCGGAGTATCTGTTCATTTAATTGATATGGGGCCATTCATGAGAAAAGGGGATCGAAGTAATTTTTTAAAGATTAAACCAAATGATACGATTTTTATTAAAGAAAATCTTATAAATCGTGTAATAAACGAAATAAACTTATTTGGTTCGGTTGGTGTGTTTATCACAATGATTCTTCAGTTTACTAATTAAGGTGAAAAATCATGAAAAATCATGATATCAATCATAATAAAAAACAGAATATTCAAAATTCTGAATATCAACTCACGCTTCAAGATTATGTTATTTTATTTAAAATTCACTATAAGAAAATGTTATTCTTTTTACTTATTGGTCTTTCTATTGGCCTTTATAAGAGTTTTAACTCT
>Ga0209603_1000394_pt1 | contig 53765 bp, 28 predicted proteins | sample COGITO_mtgs_1206_FD_184812 | JGI IMG/M metagenome (GOLD analysis project Ga0209603, IMG submission 184812) | Pelagic marine microbial communities from North Sea - COGITO_mtgs_120607 (SPAdes) (version 2) | ecosystem: Environmental > Aquatic > Marine > Epipelagic ...
GTCGTATTGGGTCATGAGGGATGCGGTGCTGTTAAAGCCGCTTGTGATAAGGTAGAACTAGGGAATATTACTTCCCTATTGTCCAATATTACGCCTGCGGTAGATGCTGTAAAAGATGGAGTTGATGTACCACATGATAGCAGCAATACTCCTTTTGTCAATGCGGCCATAGACGAAAATGTAAATCAAACTATGGATCAAATTCGTGCTATGAGTCCTATGCTCAAAGACTTGGAGGATAAGGGAGAAATTGAAATCAAAGGAGGCGTTTACAAGCTGGCTTCGGGTCAGGTAGAATGGCTTTAAATACCAAAAAAAGGGGAACTTAAAAGTTCCCCTTTTTTTGTACACTTTATAATTTCTGTTTTTTTTTGACCTTTCTTTTTATCCAAAAACAATCCAGAAGACTTACAAATTAAAAATCAATTCATACTCATTTTACTAAGTTTTCGGATATTTTTAAATACATTAGGGAAAATTAATAATTGTTTTGAAAACAAATTTTTTTTTAGGAGCAGTACTGCTTTTTGTATTGTTGATTTCTTGTAGTGATGATAAAGCTATACAAACATGGCAAAAAGGGAATCTTCACACCCATTCCCTTTGGAGTGATGGGGATGATTTTCCTGAAATGATAATCCAATGGTACAAAGACCACGACTACCAATTTATTGCACTTTCGGATCACAATACGATTGCTGAATCTGAATATTGGTATGCCCTCAAAGACAGGGACAAAAAGAATAAAACTTTAGAAAAATACATCGATCGTTTTGGAGACTGGGTAGAAACAAAAACTGATTCTACTCATCAATTCGTAAGGCTTAAAACTTTCGATGAGTTCAAATCCAAGTTGGAAGTATCCGATTCTTTTCTAATCCTCAAGTCTGAAGAAGTAACCTCCTCTTTTGAAAAAAAGCCCATACACATCAATGTCACAAATATAGAGGAGAAAATAGAACCCATAAAAGGAGAATCAGTGATCGAGGTAATGCAAAAAACGCTGGATGCGGTTCATGCTCAGCGGGAAAGATTAAATATCCCCATGTTTGCCCATATCAACCATCCCAATTTTGGTTATGGAATAAGCACTGAGGACATGAAAAAACTCAATGGAGAGCGATTTTTTGAACTATACAATGGCCATCCTGCAGTAAACAATGAGGGAAATGAAACCTATGTAGATACCGAAACTATGTGGGATTTGATCAATATTCATTATTACCAAGAAGGAAAACCTTTATTGCTAGGAATCGCTACCGATGACAGCCACAATTACCATCAATTCTCTTCGGAAAAAAGTAATACTGGCAGAGGATGGGTAATGGTCAATACCAAAGAATTAGAGGCAAATTCTTTGATTACAGCCATGGAAAAAGGGGATTTTTATGCTTCAACAGGGGTGCGTCTTGATAATATTTATGCCGACACTCAAAAGCTTTCCATTGTAATTGATCCAGAAGAGGGAGTGAATTATGAGATTGTTTTTATGGGTTATCAGAGCGAAGCAGACGAAGTCGCGATATTAAAAACAGTTAAGGGTAATGCCGCCTCTTACAGTTTTCAAAAAAATGACATTTTTGTTAGGGCCAAAATAAATTCGGATGCTAAGAAAGACAGCCCCGCCATGACTAGCGAAACCAAGAAAGCATGGACACAACCTTTTTTGGTACATTAAATAGGAGGCTAATAGTTACTGTAAAAGGACGATTTAACAAAATAGAGTAGCTCCGACAGGAGTACTTATATAAATTTTAAACCACTATAAAACAATAACTTAAGATTATTTAAGCTTTATTTTGGCAACATATTGGCAACAAATCTACTTTTTCAAAACCTAAAAACTTACTAACCTATCTGATTACCTGACGGTGGGGTGGGTTTTGTGGAATGGTTTTTTTTTGGAGGTTAGGGCTCTTGATATTATATATAACCCAACCTCTTCTTACATAAGACTCACTAATAAATTACTATCAAATTATTAAAACTGTGAAGATTAGGATGAAAATCTCAAAATTTTTTAGGATTTTTATGGCCTATTAGCTGACGTGCTGTCAGTTAAGGTTTCTATATTTGTAAAACCATATATCAGTTTCAGTGAAACAAACGCTTTTTTTTTCTATTCCTAGTTTCTATTTTTTCTTTTGGGCAGACTATTCCAAGTGGCTTTCAATTAATTGCCTATGAGGGATTTGATTACTCTAATGGTACAAATATCAGCAATCAGAGTGGAGGGACTGGTTGGTCTAGTAATTGGGCAGCAAATTATTATGGCAATAGCTCGATGTATGTATATTCCTCAGGCTATTCATATAGTGGACTAACAACCAATGGGAATAGGCTTGAGTGGGGAGGATCTGGTCAATATCAACCTCACGCAGTTAAAAGATCAGTAACGAGTCCAAATTCAGGAATTGTATATTTTCAATTTATCTCAGATTTCAGGTCTACATCTGGAGGTGGTACTGACAATATCAGGTTTTACAAAGGAGGCGCTTTACAAGGGGGTGTGGAAGGAAATGGCTCACCCCACACAATAAATATTTTAGATTCAGGATTGAGTAATGGTATTTCTTCAGGGAATGCTATTGGAGATCAAAGTCTAGTTGTAATGAGAATTAATTATGATTTAAATACTACTGAGCTTTGGGTTAATCCTAATCTTTCAAGTTTTGATTATGTTAATCCCGGCTCTCCCGATGCTCAGGCGGCATATGATATCGAGTTTGATCAAATTGAGTTAGTGTTTAGATCAGGTGCATCAATTGATGAAATTTCTGTTTTCAAATTAATCCCACTTCCTGAAATATCTCAAACAAAAATTGCACTTAATAATTCGACCGTCTCAGTTACTTTTTCTGACGCTGTTTATGGCGGCTCTGCAAATGCAACATCAACTATAGAGGTATCTGATTTCGAATTATCTATATCTGGAGGTTCTGCTTCTTTATCCTCTTCAACGCCATCAAGTATAATTGTAAGTGGAACAACAATAGGTCTTGGAATTCCATTAACGGGAACTCCAGATGGCAACGAGATACTTACAATTTTACCTGCATCAAATAGTTCAATATTTAGTGTTTCTGGGAATCCAGCATCGACCTCACAAACTTCAAACACTATTCAACTTATATCTGATATCGTTACATCAGGTCTTATGATCTATCTCGATGCTTCAAATGAAAATTCATATTCTGGATCTGGATCGAATTGGTATGACCTTACATCTAATGGAAATGATGGGGTTATTACGGGCACTACTTTTAGTTCAAATGGTGGAGAAGGTTTCATCTTTGGTGGAAGCTCAAGTGATTATATAACAGTTGCTGATGATACATCGCTAGATATGGATAATAATCAAATGACTATTTCATATGAAATAACACCTGACTTAAATGGTTCAAATTGGAGTCCCGTTATCCAAAAAGGCGTCAGTGCTACAGCCTGTAGTGTGGGAAATTTAAATTACTACACATGGTATGGCAATAATGACTTAAAAATTGATTTTGAAGGAAATTCGGATTTAAGAGGTCAATTATATAATGCAACAAGTGACGATATATCGAATGGAAAAAAAATAATGATAACTATAACTATAGATCAATCAAATGCGGTGAAAACATTTATTAATGGTGAGTTAAAACATTTATTAACCCATTCTGGACAAGTACTTGGTCCAGCTACTAACGGCCCTTTAGTTATAGGATATTGTCCCGATCCTTCAGGGAAAATAAGCTCTATAATGATTTATGATCGAGCTCTAACTGGTCAAGAGATTTTCCAAAACTATGATGCATTAAATGATGTTCCTCCAACGAATATAAGTTTAACTTCTAATACAATATCAGAAACTGTATCCATCGGCTCCATGGTAGGGACTCTCTCTGCTACTGACTCTGATACATCAATTAGATCTCTTACCTTTTCTTTTACCTCCAGTGGAGATGCTCGAGATGATGATAATGGAAGCTTTACCATTAGTGGGACCTCACTTTTAACAAGTTCAACACTAGACTATGAAACCAAAACGAGTTATAATATTTATCTAAAAGTAAGTGATGGAACTTCAGACTTTGAGAAAGCCTTTACGTTAAGTGTTAATAATGTTAACGAGGCGCCAGTTGATCTCGGTTTTGTCGACCAAAGTTTAAATTCTAATGGCTTAATATTATATTTAGATTCTAGGAATACTAATTCCTACTCTGGATCAGGGAATATATGGAATGACCTTAGTGGAAATGGTAATCATTTCACAATACAAGGACAGATGGCTCATGATTTTACTGATGGATTTACTTTTCAATCTGGACAGTCCTCCAACTACCCATATAATAATAATTTTCCTCATCCAACAACTGAATATACAGATGAATTTTATCTAAAAACTCCTTTAGGAAATAGCTCTGGGATTAAGAGTTATGCCATTAGTGGAAATGATAATGCATCAACCCTATTCGATACGAAGTCAGTTAGAGTCTACTATTTTCATGATTACAAGAATACCAATGTAGACATTTCGGATGATCAATACCATCATTTTGTTAGAACTTCAAACAGACAAACTGGTGAAGAAAAAATTTATATTGATGGTTTAATTTTTATTGTTAAAATTTATTTTTTCCTAGGGTACCGAATTCCTAAAATGATTGTTTTATTTATTATGAGGTTGATTTGCGCAACAAAATGGTTAGTACAAGAAAAGGTTTAATATTTGATAAATCTACATTTGTTCAAAAGTAAAAACCAAAAAAAATGATAAATATTAATTTAAGAAGAAAAATATTTTTTCTTTCAATTCTATTTTTAATTAATTCTGAGTCACTTTTTTCAAATGTGAATTCAGATAATGACAATTATTCAAAATTTATTCAACAGCCAATCAAAGGGGTTGTAACAGATTCTGGGGGTCTTCCCTTGCCAGGAGTGTCCATTGTTGTTAAAGGAACTTCGAATGGTGTACAAACTGATTTTGATGGTAATTTTTCGATTGAAGCACAATCGGAAGATATATTGGTGTTTTCTTACATTGGAATGGAAACCTTGTCGGTTGAAGTTTCTGATGCTTCAGACTCCATCAATATTTCGATGCAGGAATCGGCCAGCGAGTTAGATGAAGTTGTAATAATTGGGTATGGATCACAGAAAAAATCAGATCTTACCGGTTCGATTAGTTCACTTGACGGTGGTGATATTGCCAAATTTAATGTTGGTAATGCATCCCAAGCCTTAATGGGTAAGATGGCAGGTGTTCGTATTGAGTCAAATGGAGGTGGACCTGGTGCAAGTTCAAACATCGTCATTAGAGGAGTATCGACCTTTACAAATACCAATCCACTCTTTGTAATCGATGGATTATTTACCGATAGCATGGATTTTTTAAATCCAGCGGATATCGAATCTGTTCAGATATTAAAGGACGCTTCTGCTGCAGCCATTTATGGTTCTAGAGCAGCCAACGGTGTTGTTATTATTAAGACAAAATCAGGTGAAGGTGCCAATGGTGTTTTTGTCGATTTCGAAAGCAGTGTTGGAACCCAGAGTCTCATCAAAAAGCTTGATTGGACGTCGGGACCTGAGTATGCTAAATTTAGAAATGAGATTGCTGATCTTAATGGTCGAGACAGATTGCCTGGATTTAATGAATTGTATGACGGTACAACAAGTACTATTGTCGAGGACTATGCCATATCAGATGCTCCTGTGTATAATTCTTCATTTAGAGTGTATGGTGGTAGCGACAAAATAAGATTTAATGTTTCGGCAAACCTTTACGATCAGGAAGGAATTGTTAAAGCATCAGAATACAAACGTAAATCGATACGGGCTAATTTTACCGTAGAAAACAAAAAGTTTAAACTCTCTCAAAATTTTGCAATCACAAATACTTTTGAGCGACCCAATACGATTTGGAACTTAGGAAATAATATTCTTCCTACGATACCCTTTTATGATTCAAATAATGATGGTGGCTATGGTGCCGCTGCCCTACTTATTCACGGTACTGACGGAGTGAATCATCTAGGTAAATCGATGCTTTGGGACAGACATTATGAGAGAAACAATTTGTTTGAAGGGATTAACATGGAATATGAGATAACTGATAATCTTGTTGCAAAAGTCAATACCGGTCTAACCTATACTTCTGCAAAAAACAATACGTTTATCCCCACCTTCTTTATGTCTCCTAACTTAGATGCCAATTTGTCTAAAGCTGAGGCTAGAGAATATACTACCGAGGCTTATAGTTTATTGGCTGAGGCAACTTTGGATTACAGCTTGCAAATTGACAATCATGATTTGAATGCTCTTGTTGGTTCAACGATCCAACAAAACACTACTAAGGTTAAAGGAGTAATCGCATCTGGATTCCCCAGTAATTTGATTAATCAAATTAGTGCTGCTGAACAGATCCAAATCGGAGTAGGTGATAAGTATGTAAGTTCCCTCGAGTCTTTTTTTGCTAGGTTGAATTACAACTATGACGGTAAGTACTTTTTGAGTGGAACCATTCGTAGAGATGGATCATCTAGATTCTCAAGTGATAATCGTTATGGTGTGTTTCCATCAGCAGCATTTGGGTGGATTATCTCTAAAGAAAAGTTTCTTGAAAACAATAAGACCATCAGCAACCTTAAGTTGAGAGTGAGTTATGGAGAATTGGGTTCACAAGAAATTGTGGATTATGCCTATATCCCTGTACTTAATTTGAACAGTGATGGTGTCTTTGGTTCTGGTCAAGGAAGAACCCCAGGTATTTCACAAACCGTTTTTGCAAATCCGAATTTGGTTTGGGAAACTACTAAAACTACCAACATTGGTGTAGATGTTGGATTATTCAATAACCGATTGACCTTAACTGCAGACTTGTATGATAAAGTTTCCGAGGATATTTTGGTTGAATTAAACATTCCACCTTCATCTGGAACCAATAGACCTGTAGCCCAAAATGCAGCTTCTATTAGCAACAAAGGATTTGAATTGGCCGCAAATTACAGAGGAGAAGTAAAAGGATTGTCCTTTAGCATTGCACCCAACATCAACTTCTTGAAAAACGAAGTGCTAGGGTTGGGGACAAATGTATCCCCCATTACAGGTGGTGCATTTATGGGAATCAATGCTACTAAAACCGATATAGGAACTTCTGTAGGAAGTTATTATGGATACGAAGTGATAGGGATCTATCAAAATGACCAGGAAATTGCGAGTGATGGTGCAAAAGCAGACCCCAACGCTCAGCCTGGTGATTTCAGGTATGCAGACACCAATCGAGATGGAACTTTAACTGCGGATGATCAAACAAATTTGGGAAGCTACATTCCCGATATGGAATATGGTATTACCCTTAATTTGGAATACAAGAACTTCGATGCCAATCTCTTTTTCAACGGAGTCTCTGGTGTGGAAATCTTTAATTTTGCAAAAACCAAAAATCTTTTTGGTTATGGTGGAAATAACATTCTTACAGATGCATTGAACTACTGGAGACCTGACAATACTGACACGAACATACCACGTCTTTCTGGAGGTGCAGGAAACAACCGAGCTTCTTCATTTATGGTGGAAAGTGGTGACTATTTCAGATTAAGAAATATTCAGGTGGGTTACACATTACCAAAAGAAACTATCGAAAGTATAGGATTGAGAAATTGTAGAGTTTACCTCTCGGCTCAAAACCTATTCACCATCACGGACTATTCTGGTTATTATCCTGAAATCGGAAGAGGTCAAGCTGATGAAGAAAGGGTTGTGGATAATAACAATACACTGTTTTATGCAGGAACAGATCAGTCAACTTATCCGACTCCAAGACAATTTTTACTTGGACTGCAATTAGGCTTTTAATTATTAAAAATTCAAAATCAATTAAAATGAAAAAATATCTAACACTAGTATTATCCTTCTTATTTCTTTTAGGATGTGAGGATGATTTTTTGGATGAGTCAAATCCAAATACAATGACACCTGACCAATTTTGGCAATCCGAAGCAGATGCTTTGAGTGCCATTGTTGGAGCATACAGCCCGCTATCTAACATTTTTTGTCATGGTAGAATTTTTACAGGGATAACACAAGTACTTTCCGATGCTGTAAGACAACAAGGGGACTTTTCATACGGAGCCTCCATTTTTAACCTTCAACCGGCTCAAGGAAACTCACATAGAAATGGTTGGGAGGAATATTGGAAAGTTATATTTAGAGCAAATAACGTCTTGGAATTTGTTCCAAATATTGAAATGGACAATTCAAATAAAGATAACATTCTTGGAGAGGCACTCTTCTTGAGGGGTTATGCCTATTTCAACTTGGTTCATTATTTTCAAAATATTCCATTGGTAACTTCACCTGCAAAATCATTGGAGGAAACCCAGCAACCTCAAGTTGAACCCAGTTTGGTTTACGACCAAATTAAAGCCGACTTGACATCAGCAATTTCGAAACTTCCTAATACTTGGAGTGATGATAATAAAGGAAGGGTAACTTCAGGAAGTGCTGCTGGTCTGTTAGGAAAAATTCATTTGGTTCTAGGAGAATATTCAAATGCTGCTACCGAGCTAAAGAAAGTTATTGATGGAACCTACGGATCTTACGAATTAGATCCTGACTACTCCAACAACTTTAAAGAGTCGGGAGATAACAATATTGAATCTTTATTCGAGATTCAATTTGACAACACAGGGGCTTGGACAGCTGGATGGGGAGCAGACGTTCCCTCGACTGCACGCTATTATTCTTATGTAAACGACTTGTCTAGAACTGCAGTTAACTCATGGGTTTTAGATTTATTTCTTGAAGAGGCTACTATAGATGGTGAAATAGACCCAAGGGCTTATTCAACCATTGTATGGGATTATCCTGGAGCGAAGTATTACGGTGTAGATTTTACTGAAAAATACTCCAATGAGCTTAAAGATAACGCTAAGCATTCTGTGAGTGCTAAATACTCATTTCCAAACTTAAATGCCAAAACTCCTGCGATGAATACCGAAGCAGTCAATAAAAAAATTATTCGATATGCCGATGTATTGTTGATGTATGCTGAGGCTGAGAACGAAGCTAACGGACCCACTAACGGTGCATACAATGCAATTAATGAAGTTAGAAATCGTGCTAAAATGGCGGACTTAACTCCTGGATTAACAAAGGACCAGTTTAGGGAAAAAGTCAGAAGAGAGCGCGTTTTGGAATTAACCTTAGAGGATATGAGACAAATTGACCTAATGAGATGGGGGCAATATCCACAGCGAATTATCGACAATCCAGATTTTAGAAATGGTGAACTTTTCTATGTCCAAGGAAGAGAGTATTTCCCAATACCTCAAGTTGAAGTAGATACAAACCCGAATATTGTTCAAAACCCAGGATATTAATTGTTTGTTAAGTTAAATTAGGGGTGCTGCGCCACCTCTAATTTTTTTATTATTTATTGTTTAGTTAAATTAGAAGGGGTCTATCCCCTTCTAATTTTATAGTATTATGTCATATGATTAAAAAAAATATTTTTAAACTCATCTTCCCCCTATTAATTATATTATTTAGCTCTTGCTCTAATACTACAAAAGACCAAGAGGATTCTGTTGACTTTACAAAAATAGATTCAACACTTAGTGGGATTGATTTTGCCAATAACATCCAAGAAAGTGATTCTTTAAATTACTTTTTATTCCCATACATCTATATGGGAGCTGGGGTTTCGATTGGAGATTTTAATAATGATGGTTTGTCAGATGTGTTTTTTGCCGCAAATATGTCCTCAAATAAGCTTTATCTGAATCAGGGAGAGATGAAATTTTTAGATATTTCTGAAAAGGCGGGTATAGCAGGAGACAATAGGTGGTACACAGGGGTTTCGATTGTAGACATCAATCAGGACGATTATTTGGATATATATGTAAGTGTGTCAGGTACGGGAAATCAAAACAACAACCAATTGTTCATCAATAACGGAGACCTAACGTTTACTGAAGCCGCAAATGAATATGGGATTGATGACCCCTCAAATTCTATTCAATCAACTTTTTTTGATTATGAGAATGATGGAGACCTGGATTTGTTTGTCGCCAATTATCCCAACATACCGCTAAGTCAGGGAAACCAATTTTACCATCAGAAAATGATAGAGAATGATCTGGGAAATAGTGGACATTTATATCGCAACAATGGTAATGGAAATTTTGAGGATGTTACCGAAAAAGCCAAACTCAAAAGATTTGGGTTGACATTAGGCATTGTATCATCAGACATTAATAATGATGGTTATGTAGATCTGTATCTTTCCAATGATTTTAATGTACCGGATTATTTCTTTATCAACAATGGAGACGGTACTTTCAGGGAGGTAGTCGATGAAGCTACCGGACATACCTCGATGTTTGGAATGGGAATTGATACCTCAGACATAAATAATGACGGTCTAAAAGACTTAATCCAAGCCGAAATGCTCCCCAAAGACTACAAACGTGCCAGAATAAATATGGCAAGTATGAACCCAAAAAGTTTTCAGGAGGGTGTTGACTTGGGATTTCATTATCAATACATGCAAAACAGCTTGCAATTAAATATGGGGATTGATGAAAACAATAACCCTGTAATGAGTGAAATTTCACGATATGCAGGAGTTCATGCTACAGATTGGAGTTGGTCCACCATGTTTTTAGATATGAACAATGATGGCAAAGAAGATCTCTTCGTTACCAATGGAATGAAAAGGGATGTCAATGACAACGACATCAATAATAAAACAACGGCCACTACTTTTCGTGAGACCTATAATCTACAAATCTCAGACTACCCAAGTGTACCGATTAACAACTTTGCATTTTTGAATACTGGAAATTCAAAATTTAAAGATATAACCAATAAATCAGGATTCGATAACCCTAACTTTTCTCAAGGAATGTCCTATGGAGATTTGGATAACGATGGAGATCTGGATATCGTGATCAATAATTTAGATGGTGTAGCTGATGTCTATCGAAATGAATTGAATGACAGTGGTTTTGTACGCTTTACATTCGATGGCCCAGTTAATAACTCCCTAGGATTGGGAACCCATGTATCTCTATACCACAAAGACAGCCTGATCCAGAAAAAAGAGTTTATACTAACCAGAGGCTATTTGTCAAGTGTTGAACCCGTGTTGCACTTTGGCCTAAACAAAAAGTTATCAAACAAATCATTAAGTGCTCGCATACAATGGCCTGATGGAAAAATTCAAGAATTAAAAACGCTTGCATTTAATCAACACATTACCGTAAAATACGCTCCCGATCAAATCGATAACAAAACCATAACCGGCAAATCCTTTAAATCGAATTCCATAGTAATGAGCCCTGATTTTATTCATCAGGAAGATCTTTATGATGATTATAAACTCGAACCACTTCTCCCATACCGTTATTCCAGACTTGGCCCCAGCCTTTCTGTTGCGGATGTCAATGGCGATGGTCTTGATGATTTTTTTGTTGGCAATGCCACGGGTTATAAGGGGACGCTTTACATTCAGCAACAAGATCAATCTTTTGTTGAACGTTCTGGACCTTGGCTGGAAGATTATATGCAAGAAGATTTGGGATCCATTTTTTTTGATTTTGACGGTGATGGAGACCAGGACTTATACGTAGCTTCCGGAGGATCCACGAATAGTGATTCTTCGGATCGTTTGTATATCAATACCTCGAAAGGCTATGTAAAAAGCAATTGGTCTCCTAATGATGCTGTTTCGTCTAAAGCCATAGCCATAAGTGATTTCAACAAAGACGGATATCCAGATTTATTTGTAGGAAACCGTAATATTCCTGGCAAGTATCCCTACTCGGAAAACAGTTACCTACTCGAAAATAATGGTAAAAAAAATAATTCTTTAGGATTTACGGATGTAACAAACAGTAAGGCTCCTGATTTTTCCACATTGGGTATGATTACTGATGCCATTTGGCTTGATTTTGATGGGGATGGATGGGAAGATTTATTTCTATGTGGGGAATGGATGCCCATCACTTATTTTAAAAACGAAAGAGGTAGGCTTGTCAAAACAGAAATTGACGGCTTTAAGAACACCAAGGGTTGGTGGAATACCATGAAGTTCGTAGATGTGGATGGTGATGGTGATCAAGATCTCATAGCAGGAAACTTAGGCTTAAATCATAAATTTAAATCAGATAGTTCATCTCGTTTTGAAGTCCATGCCTCTGATTTTGATGAAAACGGCTCTATGGATATTGTATTGAATTACAATAAAGATGGACTTCAACTGCCTCTAAGAGGAAGAGAGTGTTCCTCTCAACAAATTCCAATTATTGCAAAAAGATTTAAAACCTATCGCGAATTTGCCGATGCCAGTCTTAGCGATATCTATGGGAAAAGTCAATTGAATAAGGCGAAAAAATACGATATAGATACCTTTGGTCATCACTGGTTCGAAAATCTAAATGGTAAAGGTTTTATACCCCACACGCTTCCTAAATTGGCGCAACTTTCATCTATTAACACCATCGAAGTGGTCGATTTCAACAAGGACACTTACCCCGACATCATAGTTCACGGTAATTTGTATGATTTTGAGCCGGAAACCCCCAGAAACGACGCCGGATTGGGACTTTTACTAATGGGTTCTGTTGGCCGTTTTACACCTGTCCCACCCGCAGATAGCAAACTGTTTCTGCGAAAAAATATCAGGGATTCAGAGGTCATAACCATTGGTGAAAATCAAATGATCATTTTTTCAGAAAATGATGGAAAATTGAGTTTTGTTCAGTGGTAATTTCAAAGTTAGTGAAGGATTGTTTTTAAAATCCACAGACCTATAATTTATATGAAAAATTGTTTTAAACAGTAAAAAATGATGGCTATAGCATACAATCAATCTGCAATGAAGAATTTTAAACTCATTGTTCTATTATCCTTTATGACACTATATGCACATGGACAAAAAAAGGATTTACCAAATGTAATCGTTGTAATTACTGATGATCAAGGCTACGGCGATATAGCAGCTCACGGGAATGATGTAATCAAAACACCTGCTCTAGATCAGTTTCATGACAACTCAGTTCGTTTAATGGATTTTCATGTCAGCCCAACCTGTGCCCCCACAAGAGCTGCTCTATTAACAGGGAAGTATGCCAACCGTACAGGGGTATGGCACACCATTGGAGGAGTATCGATTCTAAGGGAGGATGAAAAAACCTTAGCAGATATACTGAAAGAAAACGGCTATAAAACTGGGCTTTTTGGCAAATGGCATTTAGGGGATAATTTCCCTTCACGACCTCAAGATAAAGGCTTTGATACAGCAGTTTATCACGGTGGTGGGGGTGTTGGACAAACCCCTGATTACTGGGGTAATGACTATTTTGATGACACCTATTTTGTCAATGGAACGCCTACAAAATTCAATGGATATTGTACTGATGTTTGGTTTGATCAAGCAACAAAGTTTATCGAGGAAAATAAAAAAGAACCTTTTTTCTGTTACATTTCTACCAATGCTCCCCACTCTCCTTTAAATGTCCCCCAGGAATACTATGATTTGTACAAAGAATTAGACATTCCTGAATTTCAGAAAAGATTCTATGGTATGATAACCAATATTGACGACAACTTTGGCAGATTGGTAAAGCACCTGAAAAAAAGAAAATTGTATGATAATACGATTCTGATTTTTATGACCGATAATGGTACGGCTTGGGGATACAAAACATACAATGGGAAACAATATGGGTTTAATGATTCCATGAGAGGAACCAAAGGCAGTGAATACGAAGGTGGCCACAGGGTTCCATTTTTTATATCCCATCCTGACAGTAGAATAGATGGTGGGAAAAACGTGGAAGATCTCACGGCTCATATTGATGTCGTCCCGACTGTAGCATCTATTTGTGGTATTGAATTGAACCATTCAAATTATGATGGATTAGATTTAAGTTCTTTATTGAGAGGAAACCCAACAGATCTAGATCGAGAGTATATTATTACGGATTCTCAGCGTGTACAAGCACCGATTAAATGGAGGAAAAGTGCTGTCATGTCAGGTTCTTACCGACTGATCAATGGAAAAGAACTTTATAACATTAAGAATGACCCCGGTCAGAATAATGATATTTCAACTTCGCATCCAGAAAAGGTTCAAAATTTGAGGGCTCACTATGACCAATGGTGGATGTCCATTTCCTCAAAATTCAACTTATTTCCTGTCATTAAAGTTGGTTCATCGCATGATAATCCAACGGTCTTAACCTGTCACGACTACCATACAGAAGATTCTAAAAACCCATGGAACCAAAATCTTATTCGTCGCGCTGACAAGAACCCTGCAAATGGTAGTTTTACCATAGAGTTTGTCGAGAGTGGCAATTATCATATTGAGTTGAGCCGCTGGCCTTTTGAATCTTCATTATCCATTAATTCTGGATTATCGAACGGTAGTCCTTCAACATTGATTAATGAGTCCGTTTCAGATGGAAATCCTAAGGACTTTAAATCTGCCATATTACAAGTGGGTGCATGGAAAGAAGAAAAAGCCATACGACCCACAGATAATTCAATAAAATTTACAGGATATTTTACCAAAGGAAAAACCGATTTGATTTCCTCTTTTAAAAAAACAGACGGTACAATTTGGGGAGCTTATTATATTAGAATTACTCGAATCTAATATCAAGTCGAAATATGATAAGGTTTTAGAAATCATCTATCACTATAATTAAATTATAAAAATGAAAATAATTAGCAACAATTTTGTGTTATTGATTTTTTTTAGCACAACAATTTTCGCTTTTTCTCAAACACAAGGCACATTAATCTCAGACATGAACACCTTGAGATGGGAAAAGGTATTGCCAGGTGTTTGGAAAGCCTCTTTTGGAGAATCCGGACTAAACCCATTTGACTATAGTGCCCCATCAAAAACTAATGCGATTAAAAATCTTGGCGAAGCTCCTTTTCCTTTTGATGTAGATTCCACATTTTATCAGTTAACCAATGAACGAGCAACAATTAGGTTGCCCCTTTCTAAGACTGAAAGTATTTACGGAATGGGACTCGAATTCAATGGTCTAAACAGAAGAGGTAATGTATATACCCTTAAAGTTGATCATTATGGAGGAACAATGGGTTATACCCATGCCCCAATCCCATTTTATGTCTCCAGTGAGGGTTATGGTGTTTTAATTAACTCTTCAAAACGCATAAAAATTTATGTCGGTACTGCCAACAGAAAGGATGGTAAACAAACAAAGCCAATAGACAGGGCAACCAATCCCAGAGATTGGGAGGCACGTCCAGCCGCCGATGCAATAGAAGCTAGTGTTCAAGGAAGTGGACTGGAAATTTATATTTTTGGTGGAACCACTCCCCTCGAATCCGTCCAACGATACAATCTTTTTTGTGGTGGTGGTATCTTACCTCCAAAATGGGGTTTGGGCTTTTGGCATAGAACTCCCACAGCCTATTCTGATGAAGATATCTATAAAGAAATTAAAGAATTTGAAGAGAACAGATTTCCTTTACACGTAATTGGCTTGGAGCCAGGATGGCAAAATTTTGCATACCCCTGTTCATACGATTGGTCCGAAGAACGCTTCCCCAATCCCAAAGAATTTTTGAGAAATTTGAAAAACCAAGACATAGAGGTTAACCTTTGGGAGAATCCTTATGTAGCTCCAACTTCTTCCTTGGCCGACAAAATAAAGCCCTACGTTGGAAGTCACACCGTTTGGCATGGAACAGTCCCTGACTATTCGATTCCTGAAGCCCGAAAAATTCTTATGAGTCATCACCAAAAAGAGCATATTGACCTTGGAATTAGTGGATATAAAATAGATGAAGTTGATGGCTATGACTTTTGGTTGTGGCCCGACCATGCAAGCTTTCCCTCGGGAAATGACCCCGTTGAAATCCGTCAGTTGTATGGATTGATGATTCAAAAGGAAATAACCGACCATTTCAAGCAGCAAAACAAAAGAACTTATGGCCTAGTTCGTTCGTCATATATTGGTTCGCCCAGCCAAAATTTTGTGATCTATAGTGACTACTATGGCCACAAGGGCTATGTTACCGCATTATCTAACTCATCTTTAGCAGGAGTTTTGTGGACTCCTGAAATACGAGATGCAAAATCTCCCGAAGAATGGGTACGCAGGTTTCAGTCTGTATGCTATTCTCCTATGTTACTTCTGAACGCATGGGCATCAAAAACAAAACCTTGGGATTTTGAAGGTGTCACAGACATTATTCGAGAAAACGTAGAAACTCGATTAAAGCTGTTGCCCTATTTATATACCGCTTTTTACAATTATAATCAGCAAGGCATACCCCCTTTTAGAGCAATGGTTTTAGAGAAAGGATACCTTGGTACTGAATCGTTATCTGATGGCGCATTGGACGATGTAAAAAATCCCTACGCCGAAAAAACCAAACTTGAAGTTACCGATCAATACATGATGGGACCTTCAATTTTAGTTGCTCCTTTTTTCACTGGCCAAACAAAACGTGATGTAATACTTCCCAAAGGTAACTGGTACGATTTCTATACTGGAGAATTGGTTGGGAATGGCAATATCATTACGGTGGCTGCCAAATTGGAGCAAATCCCCCTATTTGTAAAAGACGGTGGGATAATACCCATGTTAGCATCGACAGATATTTTTGATGAGCAAAACTTGGAAGTTCGACATTATGGTCAAAAAGAGAACCACTATTTGCTTTACAACGACGATGGGGTTTCGTATAATTTTGAAGGTGGAGACTTCAGCCTAATTCAACTCCGGGCATTCCAAGACAAAAATGGAAAGCTAAAGGGTAAAGTAAAAAATTCTAATAGTAAAGACTACAGATACAATAGTATTAATTGGATATGGATGACTCATTAAAACTCTAAAAAACATTTCCTCTCGAGTTGGCTTAAAAATCACATACCAATGATTCCATTGTAATGATAAAAATACTCAGTAAATGAGTAAAAAGCCCATTGGAGTGGCTTTATTTTTTCTAAATGTGATAAGTGACAACTTTAACACCAACTAAACCCTACTAAGCCTTAGGAAATATTTTTAACGCATATGAATTTGAATAATACAAACCCTGATCTATTTGAGAGAATCATATTTTTTTGCTTGATCCTAGTATTATGCAGCTATAATGGAAATGCTAAAGAAGCAGACTCATGGAAATGATTTCTGGCAAACTGAATACAACGCCTCGGAGGGCACTTGGGATATTACATACAATGTGAATCTCGACTCAGAGAAAGATAAAATACAGAAAACAGAATTTAAATTTACGATAGAATAGGGATAGATTTTTACACTTTGACCTTAGCATAAACAATGCATCAAAAAGTATGTTTACTCAATAAAAGAAAATATGGGGTTATTAAAAAAAACATTTACTTATGCTATCATGCTCTTCCTTGCAATTTCGTGTCAAAGAAAAGAAAATAGAGAGACCTTAAAACCCATAAATGAACTTGGAGGAGTTCCGCATTCATTTGAATCCTTGTGGTCCAATATTGATACGCGTAAAGAACCCCTTGATGTAGAAATCATCAAAGAATGGGAAGAAGATGGCGTGGTAATGAAAGTGCTGCGTTACAGAGTTGGCGTTTTCAGAGGAGTAAAAGCAATGATGGCTGCAATTTATGGTTATCCCAAAAATCTAAAAAAAGCACCAGCTTTAGTTCAGATTCACGGAGGTGGCCAATATGCCGATTACAGGGCTGTACTGACCAATGGTAAGAGAGGGTATGCTACTATTTCTTTGGCGTGGGCAGGAAGAATTAATGCTCCCGATTATTTTGTTGACAAAAAAGGAGTTGCACTGTTCTGGAATGATTCCATTAATCATCCCAACTATAAAATCACAACCGACTGGGGAGTTTTGGATGGCTATCATGCTCCGTGCAGGAATTTGGAGAATAATTTTAATAGCATAAATCCAAGGTCGTGGACTTTTGACTCGGTTCCTTCTCCTCGGAATAATAGCTGGTTTCTTTGTGCACTTGGAGCGCGACGGGCGATTACTTTTCTGGAAAAGCAAGCAGAAGTAGATCCTAATAAAATAGGAGTATACGGCCATTCTATGGGAGGGAAGTTAACAGTAATGACAGCAACCGATTCGCGAATAAAAGCCGCGGCTCCTTCCTGTGGCGGAATTAGTAATAATTACTCAGATTATGAATTATACAGACGGACGCTTGCTGATGATGTATATTTAGAACAGATTAAATGTCCCATTATATTTCTAAATCCATCTAATGATTTTCATGGGAAAATTGATGACCTTCTGCCTGCTATAGCTTTAACCAAGACCAAAGAATGGAGAATAAGCTCTTCGGCACATTCCGACCATCAGGATTTACCAGAATTTGAAGTAAGTGGTCTTCTTTGGTTCGACCAATATTTAAAGGGCGAATTTGCATTTCCAAAAACCCCAAAAACAAAGATTGCTTTAAACGATCCAAAAAGAATTCCCATTTACAGCTTAAACCCTGACGAATCCATTGAAATTCAAGAAATTGACATCTATTTCACACAGCAGGGTAGGGAGGGTAAAACAACGGATAGATCTGCAACTAGTCGTTTTTGGCATCATACAAATGCGATAAAAAGGGACAAGCAATGGATTGGGGAAATCCCATTCTATTCATTAGAGAAGCCTCTTTCGGTGTTTTCTACCGTAAGATATGCTTTGGACAATTCTGTAAAAGGGGCTGGTTATTATTACAGGGAATACGAAACTAATTCATTTGTACTTACTTCAAAAATGACTACCATTTCCTCGGAAGAATTGCAATCTGCTGATCTCAAACCATCCATTAAAAAAAACAACTTGATTGAAGCTTTTGATGAAAATTGGCAAAAGGAATGGTTTACTTATTCTATTGAAGGATGGGGACGAAGGACAAATAAGCTAAGCTGCGATATATGGAAGGCCTCTCACAGTAACGCGAAAATATACATCGAAATTTTTTCAGGAAAACCGAATAAATTAGTGATTGGGATAGACGATTATGCCGTTGAGTTGGAACACAATGGAGATAAATGGCAGAAATACACCCTAACAAGAGATGATTTTAAAGACGCAACCGGAAATGGTATTGAAAGTTGGGTTTCAGTAAAAGAGCTCAGAATTTTAGAACAAGACAACATAAGTTCTTTGCGAGAGGGGGAAAAAGTTTCAAAAAAACTTGGGCAAAAGTGGAAGGGTGAAAAACCACTGTTCAGATATTTAAAATGGATGGACTGAGAAAATCAGTTCAAGTTTTTGTCGTAAATAGAGATGTTTCTTGAGCCAGGTGTTTTATCCTGTAATTCAAAACTCCTGAGTTTGGATAAAGCAGCTTCGACTGAATCCTCGGGAGCAAAGCAAACGTTATTTTTACAAATATATATAAGGGTTTCGTTTTCAGAATAACGGTCTTTTAAAAAGGGTAATTCACTTGGCACGCTGCTTTGCTGAAATAAAATATTGGTAAAATATTCTTTTTGGATTTCTCTAGAAAATTCTCTCGCTTTTGGACCGATCACAATTATTTCATATCTGGTGTAAGCATACTTTACATAAAGTGAAGCCCAATGGCTATAGTAGCTTATGCCATTTTCAATATCGGACTGAATTGTTTCTAACATACTTTGAACCCTATTCAGATAATCTTCTCGGCCTAACAGTTGTCCAAGATCAAAAAGAGTATGGGCTATTACCGCATTTGAAGACGGTATTGTCACATCATTTAAATCAAAAACCTTAGAGAGCAGTGGGTTTTTCATTTTATAGGTAAAGAATGAATTTTCCTTTACTTGGAATTTATCTATAATAATGTCAGAAATTTTTTCACTCCAATCTAAATAATATTTTTCCCCCGTAGATTTGTACAACTCCAAAGCTGCTGCGGATAAAAGAGCATAATCTTCTAAAAACCCAACCACCTTAGGCATATTGTTTTGATAGGTGTGATATAGAATATCATTTTTGAAAAGGTTCTCTACCAAAAAAGAAAAAGTTTTTTCTGCCTCTGAGAGCCACTTTTCTTCACCAAACGCCTGAGATGCCTTATTGAGCCCTAAAAGGGTAAGAGCATTCCAAGAGGTAATGATTTTGCTGTCAACCAAGGGAAAATCTCGCTTAGATATAATTTGTTTTATGTTATATTCCCAAAGCTCCTTAAGCTTTTTCCATCTCTTTTCGGTTATTTTTTTGTTGACAGTGAATTGACTCTCGGGGTAGATTTTTTTCAAATTATAGAGATCCTCCATAATGGGTTTTTCAAAGTCTATACCATAATAATCTAGGAAAAGTTGAAGATCATCTTCGGCAATTGTCTCAATCTCATTTTTATTAAAAGTGTAATAACGCCCCTCTCCAGAACTATTATCGGCATCGATTGCAGCAAAAAAGCCCGCATTGTCTGCGGACATTCTATTTTTTAAAAAAGAAATGGTTTCATATACAATATTTTTATAGATGGGTTTAGGGTTCTCTTTGTAAGCATCTGCAAACATTCCAATGTTTTGAGCGTTGTCATATAGCATTTTTTCGAAATGAGGAACATTCCAATAGGGATCGACACTGTAACGAAAAAAACCTCCTTCGAGTGCATCATAAATTCCACCACTTGAAATTTTATCTAAAGTTAGATCAAGGTGTTTTTCTAATAATGAATCTTCAGTCGTGGTTTTAAAGACTCTTAAAAAATCCAATTTGACGGGATTAATAAATTTTTGATCTTGAATTTCACCTCCGTAATCGAAATCTAGATTTTGTTTCCAATCTTCAACGAGATCGACAAGAAAAGAATTATTAAAAGGCTTAGTTTCTTCAGGAGGAACAATAATATTAACTGATTGAATGCCCTCAGCAATTTTTTCTGCTAATTCCGAAAGTTGCTTTGGATCACTTTCATAACGCTTTTGAATTTTTTCTAAAATTTCCATCCATTGCTTTTTGGTATGGTAGGTTCCTGCATAAATTGGCTTCCCATTGGGTAAACATATTGCATTTAATGGCCACCCGCCTCCACCGGTGAGCAATTGAACTGCAGTCATATATACTTTGTCTACATCTGGATTTTCCTCTCGATCAACTTTGATGCTAACAAATTTTTCATTCATCAAATCTGCTACACTTTTGTCTTCAAAAGTTTCCTTCTCCATGACATGACACCAATGACAACTTGAATAACCAATACTTACTATTACTAACTTATTGGTGTGATTTTCCTCCTGATATAACTTTTGATCCCAAGGTTGCCAGTTTACAGGATTTTGGGTATGTTGAAGTAGATAAGAACTTGTTTGTGATGCTAAATTATTTTGTTTGAGAAGGGATTTTTTGTTGGAGTTACAAGAAATTGATAAGATAAATAAACAACAAGCATAGAGTTGATGACATCGATACAAGTGTTTTTTATTCATTGTTTTTCTGTAAAACCTTCCATCAAAATAAAGTGGCAATGAAAAGTTTTCTAAGATAAAAATTTACGGGTGATTTCAACTATCCATTAATTTGTTTTGAAGATCTGACACTTTAGCACAACTCAACTGCTCCATAACTTGAAGCAGTTGAGTTTTCAGCATAGAAATGGTATGATTACCCCCTTTTTTTCCTAGCGCAGAAACACCATACATAAAAGTACGTCCTAAAAAACTGAAATCTGCACCATGAGCCATTACTCTGGCTACGTCTGCACCACCTCTGATGCCACTATCCATCATAATAGTAATTTTGTCCTTGTATGAAGGCACAATTGTTTTCAAGGAATCAATAGTAGCTTGACCTACATCAACTTGTCTTCCTCCGTGATTGGAAACAATCACTCCATCCAATCCTAGTTGGCATGCCTTTTCGACATCATGGATTGATTCGGCACCTTTGAGAACTAATTTTCCTTTCCATAAATCACGGATCCTTTTTATTTTATCCTCATTCAAACGACCGGAAAAAGTAGCGTCCATAAATTTAGCCAATTGATTGAGGTTCAAGTTTTTGGGCATATACGGCTTTAATATCTCGAAGTTTGGCTGACCATTTATTAGCGTATTTACCGCCCAATGTGGTCTTTTCATTGCATTAACAATATTGTTAAGAGTTATTTTTGGTGGCATGGACAGTCCATTTCGAATATCTCTAGGGCGATAGCCAAATGAAGGTACATCTGCCAAAATAACCAATACGGGGCATTCTGCAACTTCTGCTCGACGCAAAATGTCTTTCGTTACCTTTTCTTCTGCCGGGTGATAAAGCTGAAACCAAGCACGTCCTTCGGTGATTTCGGCAATGGTCTCAATACTAGAAGTTGTTACGGTACTTAAAACAAAAGGAATGTTATGCTCAAAAGCCGCTTTGGCGAGTATTTCGGGGGACTTTGGCCACATTAACCCTTGCAAGCCTACCGGAGAAATGCCAAAAGGAGCGTCGTACTCGTACCCAAAAAGAGTGGTTTTAAGATTGGGTAATTGATAATCAACTAAATATTTTGGTTTGAGTTCTACCTCTCTAATCCTTGCTGTGTTTTTATAAAGATTAACATCATCGTTACAACCGCCATCTAAATATTCAAATGCGAATTTCGGGATTTTACTTTCGGCTTTAGCACGCAAATCAGGAACCGAGGGATAACGGCTGTCGATAAAGTGAATGTTTTTTTTCATAAAGACTTAATGGTTACGTTTATTAGAAGCTCTGAATCCATAAGTGGCTACCACACAAAAACAGATAAAAGGAAGTAAGAATGATACATTTACTGCTGCAAAAGAACCAATGCTCTGCATATCGATGATCAAACCCTGAAGCGGGGGCATTAGTGCGCCTCCGACAATCGCCATGACCAAACCTGCTGCCCCCAGCGAAGCGTCTTGTCCAAGACCGTCCAAAGCAACACCATAGATGGTGGGAAACATAAGTGACATAAAAGCAGATGCTCCAACCAGTATATACAATCCTATAATGCCTTCAATCAATATAACGCCTAAAATGGTAATCGCAGCACCCAAACCAAACAGGGCCAGTAATTTTCTTGAGTTTACATATTTCATTAGAAAAGTACTTAGGAATCGACTCGAAAGAAAAATTCCCATTGCAAAAATATTATAGTTTTGAGCGGTTGTTTTTGAAACACCTAAGTTGTCAGCATATTGAATGATAAAAGTCCAACACATAATTTGTGCCCCCACATAAAACATCTGAGCTATAACACCTTCTATATAGTTTGGATTGCCAATCAATCGATAAAATGATTCGAGAGCATTGGACTTTGATTCATTGTTTCCACTCTTTGGCATTTTGGTCATAGAAATGACGACTAACATTCCAATAACTACAAAACCCAAAATTACATAAGGATCTCGAATAATTGCCAAATCATTTGTTTTGATAGCCGCTTTTTCAACGGCATCTAAAGTAGAAAAAATTAAATTCCCCGCAGCATCCCTTTTATCAGAGTCCAAATTAGAAAGGATGAATTTTGAAGCTACAAACATTCCTAAAAGGGAACCTACAGGATTGAAAGCCTGCGACAGATTCAGCCTTCGTGTAGCGGTTTCCGAATCACCCATTGAAAGTATAAAAGGGTTGGCTGTAGTTTCCAAAAATGCCAGTCCAAAGGTTAGTATGTAAAGGGATAATAGAAAAAATTCAAATTCTTCAAATTGAGCCGCAGGATAGAAAAGAAGTGCCCCAATAGCATAGAGAACCAACCCAAAGAGTATGCCTTTCTTGTAGCTGTACCTTCTAACAAATAATGCAGCTGGTATTGCCATTGTTGCATATCCCCCGTAAAATGCTAATTGAACCAACGCAGCTTTGGCCGTTGAGATTTCCATAACAGTACCAAAAGCCGCAACCATTGGATTTGTTATGTCGTTTGCAAAACCCCACAATGCAAAAAGTGATGTGATTAAAATAAAAGGAACAACTACATCCTTAGAAACAACTGGTGTTGTAATATCTTTCATAGATACTCTCGGTTTATAATCAAGTACTAACTTCAAATTTAGGGAATCAACACACTAAATGATTTATTAAATATTACCCATTATGTGTAAAATACAAACATTGTTCAAAATAAAATTTTAAAAAATAAATTAGTCAAATAAAAAATAATGCACATATTAGAAAAGAATTCTTGTGCGGTATGATCCTGGAGAAACCCCTGTGATGGCGGTAAAAACTCTAGTAAAATGATAGCGATCAGAAAAGCCCAAAAGCGCCGCCATTTCCTCAATTGTTTTGTCAGTGTACTCAAAGAGTTCACAGGCATATGCTACTTTTCTTTTTTGCAAAAAATGATGAGGAGTAACTCCCATATTTTCTTTAAAAAGTCTTGAGAATGAATTGGGTGCCATATTGATTACCTCTGCCAATTCAGTATTGCTGTTTTTCTTACCAATATTGTTTTCAATAAAGCGAATTACTTTGAGCACCCGAGAATCAGTATTTACTGACTTCCATAGTTCAGGCCCTATGCTAGATAAAACTTCCATCACAAAAGATTGAATCCTAAGGCTTGAAGTCATTTTAAAAGCCGTGTTGTTTTTCTTTAGTTGATGTGTTAAATATTCTAGTTTTTTTTGGAAAACGTTGTTAATCTGAATTTTAAATATTCCTGGGAATACATTATCAAAAGGAATGCCCAAATTAAAGTGAAGAAAAAAATGAATTAAGGATTCTGACTCCAACTCGTTTTCTTCATCTGAAACAATCAAATGACGACCGGACACATGTATGCCCGTTTTGTAACTGATTCTTTTTTTATAATGCGATGAAAAGGAGGTAAAAGGAGAGATGATATACATGTGATCAGGATCCATTTCAATTTCATCTTCAAGATGGGTTAAAACGCCCCCCATATTTCTATTCCAATAAATTCGCCAAAATGGAAAAACCATATCATGGCAGTCCCAAAGATCCAGCAGCCAATACCTACAGCACAACACCTTCATGCTGATATCGACAAAAGATTGTTTTTGTGATGAGGGGTCTCCTTTACTGATATTTTGATGAAGCTTCATGAGTTTAATGTTTAATTCAGATACAAACTTAATTGTTTTCAGCATTTAATTTATTAAAAATAAAACTGAATTTTGTGTAATATTCAAACATTGTTTTATATGAAGGAAGCTCACATTCCTAATGCTGTTAAATTGGTGCTTGAACAAGCTAGTGAAATTGCTGGTTATTTGTGGGAGCGCGAGTGGATTGAGCGCAATGGAGGCAACCTTTCTGTTGACCTGACAGATCATTTTAAAGATGTATCATTACCACCAGACTTCAGCTATATCGACAAAGAGTTCCCCAAAGAAGCAGCAAATCTTTATTTGTACATAACAGGAGCCAGTTGCTATTTGAGAAGATTGATTGACAAGATTGATCAGGCTTCTTGTATCATGCACATCAATAAAAATGCTGACGGATATGCCATCATTTGGGGGGGGGAAATGCAAGATTTTGTGCCCACCTCCGAATTGGCTTCTCATTTGACGATTCATCTTTTTAATAAATCTCAAAATTCTCCAAATAAAGTTGTGCTTCATGCACATCCTTCAGAATTGATTGTACTAAGTCATCATAAAATATTTCAAGACGAACAAAAACTCAATCAATCCATATGGAAAATGTGTCCAGAAGTTAGAGTGTATGTGCCTCGAGGAATTCATTGCACCCCTTATGCCATTACACAGTCAGATAACTTAGCCCTAATGACAATAGATGCATTTAAAACCAGAGATGTAGCACTATGGGAAAAACACGGAGCCACTATAACTGCACCAACAATTGAAAAAGCTTGGGACTTTATGGACGTTGCCAACAAAGGAGCAAAGTTATTGTTGATGGCTTGGTCTGCAGGATTTGAGCCCGAAGGAATCTCGGATAAGGAATTAAAATCACTTGAAAAACTATTTAACTTATAAAATATGAATAGACTGGTAGGTAGATTACCCAAGGTTGGAATACGCCCAGTAATTGATGGGCGAGAAGCAGGAGTTAGAGAATCACTTGAGCAACAATGTATGGACATGGCCAAAGCTGCCGCAAAGCTCATCAAAACACATTTAAGATTTCCAAGCGGAGAACAAATTGAATGTGTGATTGCCGACTCCACCATAGGAGGTGTGGTTGATGCTGCACAATGCGCAGATAAATTTCAAAAGGAGGGAGTAGGAGTCTCTCTTACCGTCACTCCTTGTTGGTGTTATGGAACTGAAGTGATGGACACCGATCTACTAATTCCTAAAGCAGTTTGGGGGTTTAATGGAACAGAACGTCCGGGTGCGGTTTATTTAGCTGCTGCTCTGGCAGGATACTCCCAAAAAGGATTGCCTGCATTTGGAATTTATGGCAAAGAAGTTCAAGACTCCGATGACCTGAGTATTCCAAATGATGTTAAGGAAAAAATACTTCGATTCACAAAGGCAGCCCTTGCCGTTGCTCAAATGAAGGGGAAATCATATTTATCCATTGGATACAGCTCTATGGGAATTGCGGGCTCTATGGTGGACGTCAATTTTTTACAGGATTACTTGGGAATTCGTGCAGAATTCGTAGAGTCTGTTGAGCTGTTGCGACGGATGGAAGAGGGGATATTCGATAAAGAAGAGTTCGACAGAGCCATGATATGGACCAAGAAATACTGCAAAGAAGGAAAAGACTACAATGACGAATCTCGTCAAAAAAACCAAGATCAGAAAAATAATGAGTGGGAGACCGTTGTGAAAATGACGTTGATATGTCGCGATTTGATGTCGGGCAATCCTAAGCTGAAAGAAATGGGATTTGGAGAAGATGCCAAAGGAAGAAACGCAATAATAGGGGGGTTTCAGGGTCAAAGACAATGGACTGATTATCAGCCCAATGCAGACTTTACGGAAGCGATTTTAAACTCTTCGTTTGACTGGAACGGGATTCGACAAGCTTATATGTTTGCCACTGAAAATGATTGTCTCAATGCGATATCTATGCTATTTGGTCACTTACTGACCGGAAAGGCCCAGCTTTTTTCTGATGTCCGAACCTATTGGAGTCCAAATTCAGTAGAGAGAGTTAGTGGTGAAAAGTTGTCTGGAATTGCCAAGGATGGTATTATTCATCTTATCAACTCAGGCTCTACATCTTTAGATGCTACTGCACAACAAGAGGATAAAGAGGGCCTGCCCACCATGAAACCTTTTTGGGAGATTTCAGAAGAGGAAGCAGCGCGATGTTTGGAGCATACGCTGTGGCCCCCTGCTATAAACGAATATTTTAGAGGGGGTGGATTTTCATCTCAATTCAAAACCAGAGGATCCATGCCCATGACCATGTCCAGAATCAATTTAGTAAAAGGCATTGGCCCCGTTTTACAATTGGTAGAAGGATGGAGCGTTGAACTTCCCGAGACTATTCACAAAATTTTAGATGAGCGCACCAATCCTACTTGGCCAACAACATGGTTTGTCCCTCGAACTATAGGTAAAGGCTTTTTTAGGGATGTGTATACGGTAATGTCCAAATGGGGAGCCAATCACGGCGCAATTTCACATGGTCACATCGGTGCCGATTTAATTTCTTTGGCCGCTATGCTTCGTATTCCTGTCAATATGCACAATGTTCCTGATGAAGATATTTTTAGACCAAGTGCTTGGTCTGCGTTTGGGGAAAATCTCGAAGGAGCAGATTATCAAGCCTGTAAAAACTATGGATCTCTATACGGATTCAAATAAATTAATAATCAGATTATAATGAAAAAGAAAACAGAATTTCAATTTGTAAATTACTTGTGGGACGAACAGAAAGCAAATGCTCTTGGCGACAATCAGGTAGAGCTCTTCTTGTACCGCTCAAATATCCTGGGAGCCGATTTGCGAATTACCAATTATGGAGGTGGAAACACCAGTTGTAAAACCATTGAAAAAGACCCTCTTACAGGAAACGAAGTTGAGGTTATGTGGATCAAAGGATCTGGAGGAGATATAGGGACTTTAAAAAGAGATGGTATTGCCGGTTTATACACAGAAAGATTACTAGATCTCAAAAAGGTATACCGAGGATTGGAACACGAAGATGAGATGGTAGGCCTTTTCAATCATTGTATCTACGATCTTGACAGTAAGGCACCTTCTATTGACACGCCCTTGCATGGATTACTTCCATTCAAACACATCGATCACTTGCATCCGGATGCTTTAATTGCGGTTGCTGCGGCAAAGGATGGGGAACAGATTACCAAAGAAATTTGGGGAGACACCATGGGCTGGGTTCCTTGGCAAAGGCCTGGTTTTGATTTGGCCTTACAACTAGAGATGTGTTTGGCTGAAAATCCGGGAATTAGAGGGATTGTATTGGGAAGTCATGGCTTATTTACGTGGGGAGATACTTCATATGAATGTTATATCAACAGCTTGGAAGTTATCGAAGCGGCATCCAAGTATATTGATGATAAGATTAAAGAAAATGGTTCTGTATTTGGGGGTGCAATTAAAGAAAGTCTCTCTCCCAAAGATCGAAAAAAACAAGCCGCAGTAATCGCTCCTATTTTACGCGGATTGTGCTCCTCCGATCAACGTATGGTTGGACATTTTGACGATCAAGAAGCTGTACTTGAATTTATAAACAGTAAAGATTTGGATCAGCTCGCTCCTATGGGAACCTCCTGTCCAGATCACTTCTTACGTACCAAAATATCGCCATTAGTCTTGCCTTTGAGTGCAGAAATTAATTTGACTGATAGTGACGAAATACGCAACCATTTGATTCCTTTATTTGAGGCATATAGAAAAGACTACAATGATTATTACGAAACACATAAACACCCCAATAGTCCAGCTGTAAGAGACAGCAACCCTGTAATCATTCTTTTTCCGGGCTTGGGCTTGTTTAGTTTTGCCAAAAACAAGCAAACCGCCAGAGTAGCTGCTGAGTTTTACGTAAATGCAATCAATGTTATGCGAGGTGCTGAGGCCATTTCAAGCTATACCTCACTTCCTCGTCAAGAAGCTTTTGATATTGAATACTGGTTGCTTGAAGAGGCCAAACTACAGCGAATGCCCAAAGAGAAACCACTATCGAGACAAGTTGCTTTGGTGACCGGAGCTGGAGGTGGAATTGGACGTGCTATTGCAGACAAACTTATCGCAGAAGGGGCTGTAGTCATTTTTTCAGATATTTCTGATGACTTTTTGGCAGAAGCTACTGTCAACTACTCTACTGATCAAGCCATTTCAGTAAACTGCAACGTTACTGATGATGAGGAAATTGACAATATGTTAAATCAATCCTGTTTAGCTTTTGGTGGTGTAGATATCATTGTTCATAGTGCAGGACTGGCCATATCAAAGTCTATTGAAAATACAAGCGATAATGATTGGGAATTAATACAGGGTGTGCTGGTAAAAGGTCAATTTAAATTGGCAAAGAGGGCTTCAAAAACTTTCAATAAACAAAAATTAGGGGGAAATATCGTCAATATAGCAAGTAAAAACGGGCTTGTTTCGGGCCCTAATAATGTAGGGTATGGAACTGCAAAAGCAGCTCAAATTCACATGTCTCGTTTGTTGGCGGCTGAATTAGCGGCTGATGATGTACGGGTCAATACAGTCAATCCAGACGGCGTCATTGTTGGGAGTAAAATATGGGAAGGCGATTGGGCAGAAGGTCGCGCCAAAGCTTATGGTATTACCGTAGAAGAACTTCCTGCTTACTACGCAAAGCGAAATTTATTGAATAAAATCATAACACCAACTGACATTGCCAATGGAGTGTTTGTGTTTTTGGGTGTTTTGGATAAATGTACGGGTAACATTCTAAATGTTGATGGAGGAGTAGCCAATGCTTTTGTCCGTTAAATTGATCATTCCAAAGCATTGAATCATGACAGATTGTATCACCGTAATTGATATCGGGAAGACCAACAAAAAAATACTGTTGTTTGACAATTTCTACAATGTTATTTACCGTAAATCCATTCGCATTCAGGAGCTGGTCGATGACGACGGATTTCCTTGTGATGATATTGATGCCATTGAAAAGTGGATTTTTGACGAAATAAAAAATGTCCAAGAACAAGGGATTTATAACATCAAAGCCATCAATTTTTCTACCCATGGTGCAACGCTTGTTTATTTAGATAAAGAGGGAAATCGTTGTGCCCCGGTCTACAATTACTTGAAGTCGCTTGATAAGATTGATTTTGACCCTTTTTACAAGAATTATGGTGGTGTTGATGATTTTTCACGTAATACCGCTTCCCCCGCCTATGGGATGCTCAACAGTGGTATGCAGATATATTGGCTGAAGCATGTAAAACCCAAATATTGGAAAAAGGTAGCTAGTATTTTACATTATCCTCAATATTTGAGTTACTTATTCACTCATAAAATTTCTGCGGACTATACTTCCATTGGTGCTCATACGGCCCTTTGGGATTTTGATCAAATGGATTATCACCCTTGGATAAAAGACCAGCAAATCAAACTTCCAGCCCCAGAAGATGGATCAAAAGCCACTAAGGCAAACTTTAATGGACAAGAGATTGCTTTTGGAACAGGACTTCATGATAGTTCCTCATCTATCGTTCCTCTTTTACTAAATAGTGATAAAAAGTTTGTGCTGCTCTCTACCGGAACTTGGATCATATGCATGAATCCTTTTAGTAAAGAAAAGCTCACTTTGAAACAACTAAACGAAAACTGCCTTTGTTTTATGACACCAAATAAAGATCAGGTCAAATCTTCAATGCGTTTTTTAGGCCACTCACACGAGCTTTATACGGAAACTTTGAGTACTCATTTTTCAAAAGACTTATACACACACACAAGTTTGGATATAGATTTGGACTTGATCCAAAACTCCCTCAAAAACCCCAAAAAAATATTGCTCCCTCCAATTGTGGACGGGGAGTTCAAACCAGATATAAACGCATTGAATACTTTTTCTTCTTATGAGGAAGCCTATTGTCAACTCATAGCCGAGATCGCTATCAAAGTAGCTGACGACATAAAACTAGTTCTAGATGATGACAATACCATAAAACATCTCTATTTGTCGGGGGGATTTATTAAGAATAAATGGTTTGTTTGTTTTATAAAATTATTGATGCCCAATTTCATACTCGAACTCTCTGATATTAAAAACGAAAGTGCTTTGGGCGCAGCACTGATGATGGACTCCTATTTCAATTAATTTTAAATCTTCATAGTTTATTAATAACTCACTATATTTAAATATGAAATATGGCTCTACCTTAATTTTATTTTTTTTAAGTCTTTTATTCTCACAGTTATCAAAAGGACAAAATTTTCAAAAAATATCAAATAAGGAAGGATTCAACCAAAACACAGTCTTCGAAATTGTTCAGGACCATTACGGTTTTTTATGGTTTGCTACTCCCAATGGATTAATCAGTTTTGATGGTCATCAGTACACGACATACACCGGAGGGCCAAACCAACAAAACAGTATTTCGGATAATTATATTTCAGCACTTTTTATTGATAAAGAAGGATTAATTTGGATTGGAAATCGAACGGGATTAGATGTATATGCGCCTTCCAGAGAGCGTTTTGTTAGAGCTCCCATTCCAGGTCAATATAATGTAAACCATATTGCAGATGATCCATCCGGTAGGACTTGGGTTAGTTCTGATGAGAGGATTTTCTTAATTGAAGCATCTGCAACGAAAAACCTTCAAATAAAAATTGCCAAAACTGTTTCATTGGAATTACCAAGTGAGACAAGATTGAGTAGTTTTCTTTTTACCAAAGAAAAATTATTATTGGCAACGAACAATGGCCTGTTTGAAGTTGATTATTCCGAGGCAGAAACAAAAATATTTACCCAGAGTTTGAGGCGTATCCAATCGTTTAAAGATATGGACATCCTTACGATCAAAGAATTTGAAACTGGATATTGGATTGGCACTGACGATGGAATTTTCTTTGGACAAATACAACAAAACGATTTTCAGGTTATAAAACATTATAAAAAGGCTGATTTTGAAATTCAAGATCGATTTCCGTTTGCGGTTTTTTCAATTTTTCTGGATAATTCCGGAAATCAATGGTTTGGCACACAACATCATGGTCTTATCAAATATGATTTAAAAAATGATGTGTTTACAAAATTTCAATATGATCCAAAAAACTCCAACGGAATTAGTAGCACTTTCATCTATAGTGTTTTTCAAGACAACTTTGATGTAATTTGGTTGGGAACAGCACAAGGTGGTATCAACAAATTGGATTTACATCAAAAACCATTTTTCAATTACCAAAGCAACCCTTTTATCAAAAATGCTCTATCGGGCAATTTAATTACTTCGATTTTGGAGGACTCGAATGGCTATCTGTGGGTTTCAAATTATAACAATTCTCTGGATCGGAGTAAAACCAGAATCGACAAAAATAAACTCAATGAAATTGAATTCGAAAGTCTTGAAGATATATTACCTGTAGATGAAGATGATGTAATTCGACAAATTTATGAAGACGATAGAGGAATTGTCTGGATAGGAACCGATAAGACAATACTTTACTATAATCGTAAAAAGGATAGTTTCACTAAAGCAAATTTTTATAAAGACGGTAAAAGAATTGAATTAGGAAATTGTTACACCATTCAGCAAGTAGATGATAAGAGAATGTTTTTTGGCGGAAATCAAATGGTGTTGGTCTCTATTAATAGAGATGAAATCGATAAAGCAGAGAATAACTTCAAAGTGCTTTCTAATTTAAAATTAATTCAAGATCAATTTTTTTGTTCGCTAAAACTCGAGGATAAGCTTTTGGTAGGATCTGAAAAAGGGCTGGTTTCGGTCAGTTTTGAAAATGACTTTCTTGAGGTAATCGATATAAAAACAGCCCAACCAGAGAAGAAAAATAAATTGGTTCATGATAATATTTTTTCACTACTCTCAGATCGAAGTGATACACTGTGGATTGGCACCTTTGGCGGGGGGCTTCATAAAGCATTAATAAACAATAAAGGGGATGTTGAAATAATAGAATATTTCAATAAATCCAATCTCCTCCCTGATGATGCTATTTATGGTATTCTGGAATCTGAAGATGAATTTTTGTGGATAACAACAGACATGGGTATTAGCAGACTCAATAAAAAATCTAATACTTCGAGCTCCTACGATGTAAGGGATGGGTTGCTTCAAAACAATTTCAGACAAAATGCCTATCATAAAGGAAAATCGGGAACCTTTTATGCAGGTGGACTTAATGGCTTGACCATATTCGATCCAAAAAAATTAACGGATAATATTAATCCACCAAATACAATAGTCACCAAACTCTATCTGAATAACAGAGAAGTTTCTGCTGACAACAATCAAAAAAAATCGGTACTGAAAAATTCCATACTAGATACCGATAGAATTGAAATAAGTGAAAATATACGGTCAATTGGTTTTTATGTGGTCGTTCAACAAAACTCCAATCCGTTTAAAAATAAATTTGCATATAAGCTAGAGGGATTAAATAGCGACTGGATTTATACGCAAATCGAATCTTCTTTGGTTAACTATACAAACTTAAATCCAGGTCAATATTATTTTATTACAAAAGCTGAAAATTCTGACGGAGTATGGAGTGAAGAAAAGGTCAATTTAGAGATCATAGTAAACCCAGCTTGGTACAATACATGGTGGAGTTATTTATTATTCATATCCTTAATTATTTCTTTTTTTGCCGGTGTCTCTGTTTATTTTATACAAATGGAGAAAATCAAAAACAATCTCAAATTTGAAACCCTTGACAAAGAGCGAATGAAGGAAATAAACCTAAATAAGCTGAAATTCTTTACCGATATTTCTCATGAATTTAGGACTCCCTTATCTCTTATCTCTGGCCCGATAGAAAAACTTCTGGAAGGGTCAGAAAATTTAAAAAACTCCAAATATCTCCAGATCATAGAAAAAAATACCAAACGTCTTCTGTTTTTAGTGGATCAGTTGGTCAATTTTAGGATGGCAGAACAAGGGGTTCTTCCTTCTGAAATGAGACGATTGAAAATTGTAGATTTCACTAGTAATGTTTTTGACGCTTTTGAAAATTATGCTGAACAGTTAGAGATCAATTTTTCCTATATTGTAAAAGAGGATGATGATGATGTCGTGATGGATGTAAATAAAATAGAACGGATTATATTCAACTTTCTTTCCAATGCATTCAAGCATACTCCAAAATACGGTAGTGTAACTTTAAGTGCTGAAACCCTCAAGTATTCGGAAGATAATCACATCCAGTTTAAGGTTGTAAACACTGGAGAAGGTATACAAGCAGACCAAATTGAAAGAATATTCCAGAGATTTTATCAAGTATCAAAAAATAAAAATACCAATATTGTGGGAGGCTTGGGCTTGGCTTATTGTAAAACCCTCGCAGATCATTTAGGGGGAAAAATTGAAGTTGAAAGTGAACCAAAAAAAGAAACTGCATTTACAGTTACCATCCCCTACTCCATAGACGCCAACATGCCTCCTACCATTTTAGATTTGGAATCTAAGTCTTTTATAAAAGATTGGATTCCAATGATTGACGACCCAAATTACAATACTGATTTAATTGAGCAAACTGAAATTAAAGCCGATCGGCCAAAAATTTTGTTGGTTGAAGATGAAAAAGACATTCAAGATTTCATAAAGAATTTCCTTTCAGAAAAATATTTGATTGAAATCGCAAACTCAGGGACAGAGGCTTTCAACAAGGTAATCCATTTTCAACCAGAACTTATTATATCAGACGTCATGATGAACGGAATGAATGGGTTTGAACTGTGTAAAAAACTCAAGTCCGATTTCAGAACCAATCATCTACCCATTATTTTGATAACAGCCCTAACAGAGAATGATGATTTGATTAAGGGTCTAGAATTAGGGGCTGATGATTATATAGGGAAACCTTTTTCGCCTAAACACTTGGAGTTAAGGATTGAAAAATTTCTAAAAAAAATTAAGCTAAGCCGAACTCATTACTCAAAATCAAGCCATCTACCTGAGGGTTCTAGTTTACTTACAAAACAGAATGAAAAACTCCTCAGATCAATTAACAAGGTAATTGAAGAAAATCTTTCTAATTCGAATTTTGGCGTTGAAAAATTATCAAGTGAAATGCAAATCAGTGCTTCCCATTTTTATCGCAAATTAAAAGGAATCACCGGGCAGTCTCCCAATACCTATATTAGAAACTACAGGTTGAACAAGGCTATGGCGTTTTTTTCTTCCAACGAAGTATCCAGTGTGAAAGAGGCTATGTATATGGTTGGTATAGAATCTAAGTCTTATTTCACCACGGCCTTCAAGAAATTATACGGTAAAAATCCTTCAGAATTTATTCAGAGATAGTCATTTTTGGATACAAAATGATTGATTAGAGAAATTGGTATTAAAAGCTAAATTCTATAATTGTGATAAATTTTTAACAATGAAATTTCTCTCTTATTGTATAATTTTATCTTCAGTTCTTTGCTTTGGCCAAAAGCAAAACTCAAAAAGCGCTCAAAGCGTAAAAAAGGAAACTCTTGAAATGGATTATATGTGGGGGAAGCAAATTGTCCTTGACCAAGGTTTACTTGAGGAGAGATCCCAACTTTTTAAGAACAGTAAATTTGCTATGTTTATCCATTGGGGACTTTACTCAAACCTAGGGGGTGTATGGAAGGACAAAACTTATTACGGAATAGGGGAATGGATAATGAATCCCAGACTTGGCAATATTCCTGCTGACGAATATATGGAAAAAGCAATCGAATTCAATCCCACAAAATTCGATGCTAAAGCCGTGGCTAAGTTAGCAAAGGATGCCGGGATGAAATACATTATCATAACCAGTAAGCATCATGAAGGTTTTACCATGTTTGACTCAAAAGCCAGTGCTTTCAATATTGTAGATGCCACCCCATTTAAAAGAGATCCAATGAAGGAATTATCACAAGCTTGTAAGGAAATTGGCTTGGGCTTTGGTTTTTATTATTCACACAATCAAGATTGGACATCACCGGGAGCTACAGGAGGACCCATGCTCGACGAAAACAATAAAAAGGCGAGTTTTGAAAATTATTTTTATAATAAATGCCTCCCGCAGGTAAAAGAGATTTGCTCAAATTATGGGAATCTTGATTTCGTATGGTTTGACACTCCCGGAAACATGGAGGGTAAATTTATTATGGAACTTGTTAAAACCGTACGAAAGTTACAACCAAAGGCCATGTTATGTAGTAGGGTGGGGTTTGGGTTGGGGGATTATATATCCCAAGGCGATATGGAAGTCCCACTCTCCAATATTGACGGCTTATGGGAGACCTGTGACACCAACAACGACTCTTGGTCTTATACTTGGTACGATGAAAATTTCAAAAGTTCAAAAGAAATCCTTCAAAGATTAATCTCTACTGTTGCTCGTGGAGGAAATTATTTGTTCAATATTGGACTAAAGGGAACAGGAGAAATACCTGAGCTTGGGCAACTATTTTTAGAAAAAACAGGAGAATGGATTAAAAAATATCCTTTTGTCATCTATGGAGCAGGCAGTTCCCCATGGGGTAAAGCTTTTCCTTGGGGTGATATAACTACACAGAGAGATAAATTATATTTAAATATTTATGATTGGCCAAAGGATGGAAAGATTCATCTACCAGGTTTCGATGGCAAAATCGTTTCAGTAAAATTATTGACAGAAAATAAATCTTTAGATGTTCCACATTTAAAAGAAAATGATTGGACCATTTTTTCCTTGCCGGGAACCCAATCTGACTATCCCATTTCAGTGGTTGAAGTAGCTCTAGCCAGCGATCAGTTCACTGTCGATAAAACAATTGGGATTATTCCTAATCATAAAAATTTACTACATGTTGAGCATTCCGAGGTATACAATGTAAAGAGGGAAGAAATAAGATGGATGGAAAAGTTTGGAGAATGGAAACACGTAAACCAAGCAAGCAATTGGGAAACGAGTGGAAAAGTAAGTTGGGAAATTAACATCAAAAAACCTGGGTTTTACCACCTAGGACTATCTTTCAAAGGAAATGGCAGATTGGTTTGGCGCGTACAAACTAAAGAAGGAAAAATAGTTCAGAATCAGCACGAGGCCACCAACAAATACGCACTATATGATTTGGGATTGATTGAATTTAAAAACCCAGGTAGGAACACCATATCGGTTTCGCTGATTGAAGGGGATACAAAATCTGCAAGTCTAAAAGCGATTGAATTAACATCAATTGAGTTCTAGTCTATGTTTATCTAAAACGATTCATAGCAATCATATAACCTGAGAAAAGTAATTTAACCTTCAAATGAAATGAAAAGAAAATACAGTTTAACATTGATTGTTTTTATTATTTCCATTTTATTCATTCAGGCTCAAAATACAATCGTACCCAATTGGAAAATCAATCCAGAAAAGGAGTTAAATCCCAATACATCTTGGTTGAGAGAAGCCAAATGGGGACTTTTTGCGCATTACATGGCTCACAGACCAAGTGCTCCAATTCCAGAGGACATGACTCCTGCCAAATGGAATGAAAAGGTAAATTCATTTGAAATTAAATCTTTTGCAAATCAATTGACCGATCTAAGTGTGCCCTATTTTTTCATTACGATAGGACAGGGAGGAGGCTATTATTGTTCCCCTAATAAAACTTATGAAAAATACTTTGGTCCATCTGAAGGTAAATTGTCTAAGAGGGATCTTATAGCAGATCTTGGAACCGAATTGAAATCAAGGGGTATTCGCTTATGTGTTTATTTACCTGCACTTGGTCGCAGAGATGGTAAAGAGATTCAACAAAAATATCGGGAAGTGATTAAAGAATGGTCAATGCGTTGGGGAGATTTGATCTCTGCTTGGTGGATCGATGGCGCTGTCTATGACTCACCAGACGTCTTCAAGGCATTTACAGAGGCCTTTAAAAGTGGAAATCCAAATGCGATTGTTGCTTATAATGTTGGACCTGTTGGGATGAATCGGAAGCAATTGGTTCCTGTAACCGAATATGAAGATTATATGGCGGGAGAGTGTGATTATGTTCTCCCAACCAGTGCAAATATTCCATGGGACCTCGGCGTGCATTTTACTGTAAGCGGAGATGGGAAATATTACATTGGACCCAATATTTCCGGTAATCAGTTGCATTTCCTAAACTTCCTCGGCGAGTGGTGGGGGACGGGAAATCCAAGATTTCCAAATGAATTGGTATCTGCTTGGACTCAACATGTTATCGATAACAAGGGTGCTGTCTCATGGGATTTACCTCTTCAAGATAACGGCATAATTCCTGAGAATTACTTCAACCAAGTAAAGGAACTTAGTAAAAGAATTAATGGTTCAAAATAAGTTGACATTCTATTCAAATCATCTATTTTAGTTTTATGAAAGAAACTAATTTACAACCAAATAAGAATGAAGAATTAGGTTTTAAGGCCATCTTGACTTAATGGGGTCTGCTTCCATTTCTTAACTTTTGACAGTTCGTATCCCTAAAGGTCAAGCATGAGTGTCATCACTAGTAAACAGAGCCTTTATTACTAACCAATGACATCAACTCTATAGCCCAATATGGGCTATAAAAATAAAAAAGTGGGGTTTTTAAAGCGAGGGTAATCTTTCATAGGGAAGAATGGAGTATAGGAGAAGCTAATAATTGTAAATAACAATACTTCTCAATCCCAATTTGAATCCCCATTCAATAGGAGGCTATTGATATTTTAGTGGTGGAAGGCCTATAGTGGTTAGCCACTCTACAAGAAAAAAATATAATGTATTGAAAAATCATGAAAAGTAATCATCTAAATATTCGGACTGTTTTAAAGTTATTTATTTATGGATTTTTGTTGCTTTCGGTTAGCAATTGTTCTTTAAAAAAGGAAGATATCAATCAAAAGAAAAACAAGGATAACCGCCCAAATATCATCTTTATTTTTGCTGACGACTGGGGATGGGGCGATTTGAGTTGTCATGGCCATCCTTATGTCAAGACGCCTAATATAGACCGTCTTGCAATAGAAGGAACTGACTTTCTAAGATTTACAACCGCTAGCGGTGTTTGCTCTCCAAGCAGAGCTGCGGTTATGACCGGACAATTTCCAGCCCGACACAATATCGATGGTCATTTTGCTTGGGTATCGGATAATGCAAGAAGGAATATGCCTGATTGGTTAGATCACGAAACCACCCTCTTGCCCAGGATTTTACAACGTAATGGATATACAACAGCTCATTTCGGTAAGTGGCATCTTTCTAATAATATGATTCCAGATTCTCCCTTGCCCAGCAAGTATGGTTATGATACTTACGGTGCTTTTAACTGTTCCGGAGAGCAAATCCCAGTCCATGAAGATGCCAATAGTGCCATTTCGTTTATTAAGAAAAGTCACAGCGAAAAAAAACCTTTCTTTATTAATCTATGGATTCATGAACCTCACACCCCCCACCATGTAATTCCTAAATACCAATGGCGCTTTCCAAACCTTAAAGAACCTGACAATATTTATGCTTCGATTTTATCTCATGCAGATGATAGAATTGGACAGGTATTGGATGAACTGGATCGTCTGAAATTGACGGAAAATACATTGGTGATATTTAGTTCAGACAATGGTCCGGCCAGATCAAGCAGCAATCGGAAAAAATTGAGCCTGATGTTTGACTCGGCAACTGGTTCGGGTTTTGGTCTTGAGGCTTCCAAAGGCATTACTGGAGGAAGGAAAGGCTATAAAGCAGCCCTATTTGAGGGGGGAATAGGTGTTCCATTTATCGCTCGCTGGCCGGGAAAAATCAAGGCTGGAATGATTGACAATTCCTCGCTGATGTCGGCAGTAGATTTGCTTCCTACTTTCTGTGAAATCGCTGGTGCCAAACTTCCAGAATCATATAAACCCGATGGGATAAGTCAAGTTAATACACTTAAGGGAAAAAAATACCCCGTAAGAACCAAACCCCTATTCTGGAAAATGAATGCCAATTGGCCTGCGCCAAAAAACAAGCCGGATCATTGGGCATCATATGCTGTTCTTGATCAAAATTGGAAACTCCTTGCCAGCGAAGATTTTAGTCATCATGAGCTTTATGACATCACTAATGATGTTTATGAAAAAAATGATCTAAAACAGGCTCATCCTGATGTTGTAGTAAAACTATTAAATAAAATACGTGAATGGAAAAATGGTCTTCCTGAAAAACCAGACAAAAAATTATTTTCTGGTACTAGATAATAATTTTATGATGAAAAGACATCTTATTTCATTAGTAATTGGGATTTCTTTTACTGCCTTAAATTCAAATTTATTGGTTGCTCAAAAATCGGGTGAAGAAATTTCTGGATATGAATTAGTGGAGTTAAGCAATCCCGATAATCTTTCTAAAACTGATATTAATGCGCCGGGTTTTCCCACACGTGCAGTTGATTTAGACGTTCTACCGGGTTTTCAAAATCCACCTAATGGTTATGGTGAGGTTCCCTTTTGGTGGTGGACAGGTGATCCACTGAACAAAGATCGTCTGCTATGGCAAATAGAAGAACTACACAAGAAGGGGGTAAACGGCATGCAGGTTAACTATTCTCACACAAAAGAGAAAGGATGGCCAACAGATAAAGCTGATCCTGAGCTATTCTCTGAGGAATGGTGGGACATTTGGGAATTCGTAGTACAAGAGTGTAGCAAACGAGATATGGGCATTGGATTGAGTGGCTATACCATTGATTGGCCCAAACCCAACATGGAAGCCAGGAATCTATTCAGTCGTATCATCTACTCAATACCCGAAATCAATGGACGAACTATTGAAATTGATACAATACTAAGTGTTAAATCAAGTGACAAAGTTTCAATCACAATTTCAGATAAAAGTATCGGTGTTTGGGCTTATCCTATTCGAAATAGGTCATTGAATTTTGGAGGTATTGATTTACAAAAATTCGTTACAAACTCTAATCTAAATTGGACTGCTGAAGAGGGAGAATGGGAGATATATGTTTTTAGTGATGTTAGCCATCCTGGAACCATCAACCCCATACACCCGCTTGCCGGAAGCACTGTAATCAATAAATTCTTTGAGCAATTCCAACACAATACGGTAGATAAAACATCTAAAGGATTAAACTATTTTTTCCAAGATGAATTAAAGTTTGGAGTAGGGGATCGTATGTGGACAAACGATTTTAACGATCAGTTTAGAAAATATAAAGGATATGAGGTGTTTGAGGTTCTTCCAGCACTTTATACGGACATGGGTCAGATAACCGCCAAGGCTCGTCTTGATTTTATGGATGTTAAAATACATCTTTCGGAAGAACGGTATTTTAAACCAATATTTGATTGGCACTGGTCAAGGGGGATGATTTATGGATGCGATCCCAGCAGCAGAGGGAAAAAACCAGAAGAGTATGGTGATTATTTTAGGGGTACAAGATGGTACACCGCTCCTGGGCATGATACCCCCGGAGGAAATGCCGATCTAATAAAAGGCAAGGTATCGAGTTCCATTGCCAATCTCTATAAACGTCCCCGTGTTTGGTTAGAAGGTTATCACAGTTTAGGATGGGGTGCTACTCCCGAAAGACTAATGTATGCTACAAGTGAAAATTACCTTTACGGCTGTAATCTTCTCAACCTACATGGTTTGTATTATTCCACACATGGTAGTTTTTGGGAGTGGGCTCCTCCGAGTTACCATTTCAGAATGCCCTATTGGGATCATTTGGATGTTTTCCTAAAATATTTCGAGAGACTTTCTTATTTATTGAGCCAAGGAGTTTTGCAATCCGATATTGCAATCCTGTATCCGGTAAGCCCCTTGCAAGCCGAAATGAAATCTCCAACAGAAACCAGCTTGTATCGCAATCAAAGTGTATTGCAGAATAAGCAAGGTGTATTAAAGGTTAATTCTAAAGAATTCACAAAAACAGCTTTTGAATCCGGGACCGAATTATTCAATAGTGGATATGACTTTGTTTTTATCGATCATCAATCACTAATCCGAGCCGAAATAGATCAAAATCAATTTACTGTCTCAGATGCAACATATAAAGTACTTGTCTTGCCGTCAATGAAATCAATGCGATGGTCAACCGTTCAGCAAGCCCTAAAATTTTACAGAAGTGGAGGGATTGTTATTGCTGTTGAGTCCCTTCCCCAAGCGAGTGATCGTATTGGTAATAATGATCCAGAACTCGATAAGGCAATAAAGGAGATTTTTGGCGTATCAACCAATGAAATCAATTCAGGAATCAGTCTTAAAAAGCAAGGCAATAGAGCAGGTGGTATTGGCTTATTCGTAAAAGATGCCCATCAATTAAAAAATGAAATTAGTAAGCTTTTAACCCAGCATGTAAGTTCAGATGAATCCGTTAGAGCCATGCATCGGAAAATAGGAAAGCGTGATGTATATATGGTTATGGGTAGTGGCAAAGATGTCAGCTGTGATTTTCTGTCCAAAGGGAAGGTTGAACAATGGGATCCTTGGACTGGAAAAGTCACTCCCCAATATCAGTCAACTGAAACCAACTTAGGAACCAATATTAGATTGTCATTCGAAGACAACCAGGCTCAAATCATTGTTTTTTCTCCGGGTAAGATTCCGGTAAAAATTGTTTCTACTCAACTGGATGAAATCGCCAATATTGAGAAAAATAAAGGCAATATAACAGTTACCGGATACACCCGCGTTCCTGGTTTAAGTGAAACAACCCTCAATGTCAATGGCGAATTGATCAAGGTCTCAGTTTATGCATCTCCTCCCCCCACTCCACTTCGGCTAGATGGTGATTGGGAATTTGAATTAAAACCTACAATGAACAATAGCTGGGGTGACTTTCGACTTCCAGTTTTTGAAAAAATCATTGGCGCTGAAGCTCGTTTTTTTAGTTATGCAGAGGAAACATCTGACCCTGTAGGTTGGGAGTTAGCGGATATTGATGATTCAAAATGGGAACGAGTAACATATGGATTTGGTCAGAAGTTCTGGAAACTTGGTCCTCTCCCAAGCGGATGTGATTTATCGGGATTGGAGCAAGAATTATCTTCAACTTACCAGATTGATCCAACCAATCCAGTAATCGTCAATGGTAAAACATACAACTGGGAACCGTATGACTATTCGTGGAGAATGGGTATCGAAGGTGATCCCGGAGACCAAAAGGGTTTTCATGGATTGAAAAAGCGCTTAACAAGCGATTTTATATTGTTTAAAAAACAAAAAGAAACAGATAGTATGGGTATAAATTATCTATGGACTTCTGCTTATACTCATAAGAAAACAAAAGTTCAACCCCATATAGGGAATCTAAAACCCTCGGTTATTTATCTAAACAGTAAAAAAGTACCTATTCTCTCCTCAGAATTAAAGCTTAAAGCTGGAAACAATCCTTTACTTTTAAGATATGACACACTAGGGCGTACCCACTTTGTGCTTGAAAAATCGGATGCTGAAGGAAGCGATAAAAGAACTCCATTATCCATGAAATGGTGGGATATGGAGGGAAGAATCAATTTTGATGTAAAACCTGAATCAACTGCTCATTATGGGTGGTATCGTTTTACGGCACCTCCCGGATTGCAGTCCATGACAATCAGAGCAATGGGACAGTTAGAAGTATGGGTCAACGGCAATTCTCAGGTTGTAAAAACTGTAAAAGAAGATTTTCCTGCTAAATATCAAGTAGATCTTTCGGAATCAATCAAGAAAAAATCCAAAGTTGCAGTTCGCATCAAGCAGGCTCAGGGGTTTTTTGGCGGTTCTGTTTTACCGGAACCTATTTTGCTCAACTGTACAGCAGGTGCCATTCAATTGGGCGATTGGTCAAAGGGTTCGGTGCTCGAAAATTATTCAGGTGGAGCTTGGTATCGTAAGAACATCCAATTGTCAAATAAGCAGGCAAACAGTAAGGTAATCATTGATTTGGGAAAAGAAGTCGTGGCTTCAGCAGAAGTGAAGATCAATGGGGTCTCTGCTGGCATTTTAGTTTCAGCACCATGGACGTTGGACATCTCAAAACTCGTGAAATCAGGAGATAATAGTATCGAAATTCTCGTTTATAACACACTATCAAATCACTTCAAAACCATTCCCACCAAATACAACACAAACAAAGAGCAAAAGTCAGGATTAATAGGTCCGGTACAAATAGAATTTTTAACAATAGTCGAACTCAAGTAAGAACTTAAATCACAGAAAATCCTATGAAATTTATAAAAGCATTTTTATTCGCAGGAATAACCCTATGTTCATCCTGCAATGGATTTCCCGAGATTGATACAGCTGTCAACTACATAAATCCATTTATTGGTGCAAGTACCAATGTAGCAGACGCTGGTGCATTTCACGGTTTGGGCAAGACCTTTCCCGGGGCAACAACTCCATTTGGTCTCGTTCAAGTGAGTCCAAATACAATAACTGGTGGTGACAATGGTTCTGGTTATAGTTACGAACATACAACCATTGAAGGTTTTGCCTTTACACAAATGAGTGGTATCGGTTGGTACGGTGATCTGGGTAATTTTTTGGTGATGCCAACAACCGGTGAATTGAAAACTTCTTCTGGTAGAATAAGCAATCCAGAAGAAGGTTATCGGTCGAGATATTCGAAAGAAGATGAAGTTGCAAAGGCGGGTTATTATGCTACAACGCTTACTGATTATGGAATAAAAGTGGAAGCTACGGCAGCTGCTCATAGTGGGATACTACGATTTACCTTTCCCGAAAATAAGCAATCACGCATTCAGATTGACTTAGCTAGACGAGTGGGGGGTACCTCAACAGAACAGTATATAAAAGTTATTAACGAAAACACCATTCAGGGTTGGATGAAATGCACTCCTGATGGCGGTGGATGGGGCAATGGAGAAGGTAATCCCAATTATACGGTCTTCTTTTATGCGCAATTCAGCAAACCACTGAAAAATTATGGAGTCTGGAGTGGCGATATTCCAGAGGACTGGTCTCGAAAACGTCAGAGCATTGAGAGCGATAAGTTTAGAGAACTGGTGGCCAATGCGAATTTGGAAAAAAAATTCAAAGAAAAACAAGGTAAACATCTTGGATTTTTCACAGAATTTGAAACATCTGAAAAGGAGGAGGTACTGCTAAAATCAGGAATTTCATTTGTGAGTATGGAAGGAGCCAAAAACAATCTTTTCTCGGAAATACAAAATTTTGACTTTGATAAGGTAAATAGTAATGCTGTAAAATTGTGGAATGTTGCTATGAGTAAAATAAAGGTGGAAGGAGGTCATGAAGAAGATAAATATATTTTCTATACAGCACTTTATCATACCATGATTGATCCGCGAAGTTTTACCGATGTTAATGGGAGTTATCCCGGCGGTGACAAACAAATTCGCAAATCAGACAAGTTCACCAAACGCACTATTTTTAGTGGATGGGATGTATTTAGAAGTCAGTTCCCTCTCCAAACCATTATCAATCCTGAGATTGTCAATGATATGATAAACTCACTCATAGAGTTGGCTGATAAAACGAAAAGGGGCTATTTCGAACGATGGGAGTTCCTCAATAGCTATAGTGGCTGTATGCTTGGAAATCCAGCCATATCTGTTATGGTTGATGCTTTCAACAAAAATATTCGTGGTTTTAATATTGAAAAGGGCTATGAAATTGCTAAGATGACAAGTGAGATGTTTGGTAATGAACAGTTGGGTTTTAATACATACAAAGGAGCGATATCCTCAACCTTGGAACTCTCCTACACAGAGTGGTGTATGTCTCTTTTAGCAGACAGTCTGGGTTATAAAGATGATGCAGAAAAATACCGTAGGCTCTCTAAAAGTTATGCTAATGTTTTTGATCGAGAAAAGGGATGGTTTCGGCCCAAAAGCGAAGATGGCAGCTGGGTAGAACCCTGGCCTGAAAGAGGTCGGCTAACTCAGGATTATGGCTCTAGGGAAAGCAACCCCTATCAACAAGGATGGTTCGTACCCCACGATATCGAGGGTTTGTCCGAGCTTCTTGGAGGAAAAGAAACTGCCTTGGCTGATTTGAATAATCTCTTTGAAAATGTACCTAAAGACATGATGTGGAACGACTATTACAATCATGCTAATGAACCCGTACATCATATTCCTTTTCTTTTTAACCGCCTTGGAGCACCTTGGCAGACTCAATACTGGACACGACAGATTTGTAAAAGAGCTTATCGTAACACTGTAAAAGGCCTCGTAGGAAATGAAGATGTTGGGCAAATGTCAGCATGGTATGTTTTAGCAGCTAGTGGTATTCATCCTATTGCACCAGGTGAAAATCGTTATGAGATTACCAGCCCCGTTTTTAATAGGATTGAAATTAAACTGGATCCAAAATATGCCAAAGGGCAAACTTTCACAATCCTTGCTCATAACAATTCAGATGAAAATGTCTATATCCAATCGGCTAAATTAAATGGGGAAAACTGGAATAATTCCTCGATTACTCATGATCAACTCGCTGCCGGTGGTCTCCTTGAACTTGAAATGGGGAAACAACCAAATAAAGACTGGGGTTCTGAACTTAAAGAAAAAACCTATCAATAGTCTTCAAATGCTTAAAATATAAACATCAAAAAAAGGTAATAAAACATAGATCGAGGGAATATTAAATTCAAATAATTCAAAAAGATATATCATGAGTAAATTAATAAAAACTACGAAAACAATCCTTATTATTACAGCAGTCATGTTTTTTTTAGGGTGTAATAAATCTTATAAAATGACCGGAATTCATTCTGTTGCAAATTCCAAAAACGGCCAAATTACCTCTGTCTCTGGAACACGTAAAATAAGTGGGATATACCCACACTTAACTACTTATTCTCATGGCAGAGAAAATGGCTCTTATGGTTTTGGGAATGAATGTGGTATTGGAGCTCTGGCAGTTTGGAATGATAAACTCTATATGCTTAATTACGCCGCACACCAACCTAAAGGGAGTGAGCATAAGTTATATATTATTGATGAAGATAAAAACATGCAGATTTTTGAAGGAAGTATTGGTGGTACCCCAGCTGCCAGAATGATACATCAAGAATCTAATCAGTTATTAATAGGGCCTTATGTTATTGATAGTATAGGTAAGGTTAGGGTAATCCCCTATTCCAATATGGAAGGACGATTAACCGCTATAGCTCGCCATTTAAAAGATCCAGAGAACATGGTTTACTATTACGATATGGAAGGCATACTCTATGAGGTTAATGTTCATACGTTGAAGGTGAAAAAATTATTTGAAGACCCCTTACCAGGATGGCACGGAAAAGGAGGATATACTAGTCAAGGAAAGTTAGTAGTTTCTAATAATGGAGAGCATGCCAGTGAAGGTAAGGTTACACATGATAACGATGATTGGGAAGCAGAACACTACCAATGGGAAGATAAATGGAAAGTTGATAAAGAGGATGTTTTTGGATTAGAAAACCTAGGTATTCTTGCTGAATTTGATGGAGATAATTTTAAAATAGTAGAAAGAAGACAATATACTGATGTAACCACAAAGCATGGGATTTATGCTATTCCAAACGATCAATCTCCACTTTGGTCAATGGGTTGGGACAAAAAATCTGTTAGACTAAAAGTTTTAGATAAAGGAAAATGGTATACATATTTGTTGCCAAAGGCTACCTATAATAATGATCCACCTCATGGTTGGTTCACAGAATGGCCACGTATAAGATCAGTTGGAAACGGTAAAATGATGATGGATATGCATGGTATGTTTTATGATTTCCCTCAAACTTTTTCGGCTAATAATTCCGCTGGAATAAAACCTATGGGTTCTCATTTACGGTATATACCAGATTTTTTAAATTGGAACGACCAAATCGTTTTAGCAACAGACGAAACAAGTATTCAAGGTAATCCTTTATCAGGGCAACCTCAATCTAATCTTTGGTTTGGATCTTATGATGAACTTTCAAACTGGGGTCCAGCTTCTGGATATGGTGCTATTTGGTTAAAAGAGGATGTGAAGGCTAATACACATTCCAGTGCTTATTTAATGGCTGGATTTGACAATCGTATGGTGCACTTTAAAAATCATGGAGATATTTCTGTTAAAATCACTATGGAAATTGATGTTAATGGAGATAACAATTGGAAAGCATACAAATCTATATCTTTAGAAAAAGAAGCGTATGCTTATCATCTATTTGATCAAGGGCTAAAGGCTAATTGGATAAGGTTGGTTTCAGATTCAAATTCAAAGTTAACTGCAACCTTTCATTTTACCGATTCAAATTTAAAAAACAGATTTGATGGTGAAATACTTTTTTCTGCTTTGGCTGATATAGAATATGACGGAGAAGTAAGTCACGCTAAACTATATAGTAATAAGACTAATTTTAACCTTAGTGTAATTGCTGGATCTATTGAAAATGGTCAATTCAACAGAACCAAAGATATTGAGTTTACAAAATTTGATTTTAACTATCAAGAAGGCATTACGGACACCACAGCTTTAGAAGCTTTAAAAGTGAAAGATCTCTGGTCCGAGGACGAGGCATCAATTATATTAAAACTAAAACACTCACAATTACGATTACCCAGAATAAATAGCACATATTCCACTAAGTTGCCTTCAGGAACTACCCGTCTAGTACGTGAAGTTGAATCTGAACGTGAATTAGCCAATATTGCAGGAACTTTTTATGAATTACCCTTATTTAAAGTAGGACAAGAACCACTTTATAAAATGATGCGTCCAGTTTCAACTCATGGCAAACAGATATCTGATTTTAACACATGGAATGGTTTATTGGTTTTAAGCGGTGTAAAAAAATATTCTATTGATTCAGAACACATTTACACTTCAGAAGATAGTGAAACCAGTTTATGGTTTGGAGGTATTGATGATATCTGGGATTTTGGAAAGCCAGTGGGAGAAGGTGGTCCATGGAAAAACACACAAGTAAAAGCTAATGAGTTATCCGACAAGTACTTAATGACAGGCTATGATAAAAAAACACTTATGCTAAAGGCTGACAAAGACACAAAAGTAACTTTATTAATACATGTGAACCATTATTTAGAGGAACCAATGGAATACAAAACGTTTAATTTGAAAACAGGTGAAACGGTGGAATATGAATTTCCAAATGGATTTAGTGCGCATTGGGTCCAAGTAAAAGCAAATAAAGATTGTTCTGCAACCGCATGGTTCGTTTATGAATAACATTAAAATTTTATTATAAAAAAACTGAAATTAATACTATTTGTAAGTCTCCAACTTATTTATACAAATGGCTAATTAATGATGAACTTTAAATACTTAAAAAATGAGGTTTGATAGGTATAATAAATTAGTAAATCTCGAGACAAAGAATTACTTGAGCTATGCCATTCACCCCAATATCCTATCACGCCAATTTGAAATGTGTAAATTCTTGGGTCAGAGTCATATCTAATGGAAAGCGCATTGATTGCTTCTTTAGCCTCGGATAAATATTTTTCATTATTGAAATTAGTTATGTATTTCCCATTTTCGTCTCTTAATCTTTCAACACCAATTTGATCATATAGCCAATCTGGACCACCATCTGAAATCTCATTATCTCCATGCCAATCAGTATAAAGTCTTAAAATCAGATGCCTGCCAGCACTCCCAGGTCTATTAATAACTTCTTCTATATAGTCATAGTTGAAACTACCATTTGTTGGCTCAAAATCTTTCCATTTAATGTATTGAAACCCGACTGAAGCATAATCGTAATCTTTCCACCAACCTGTATTCCATCCTTTCATGGGATTTTTGTAAGGACCATTATTTTTTGGATATGTATACTCTACAATTTTTGATGCGATTTCTAGCGAAGTAGAGTCATCATTTTTTTTACAAGTAGATAGAACTAATAGAATAGATAAAATTAGAAGAAATCTTCTCATCTGATTGATGGCTAATTATAAACAAGTTACTGAATTTACTAATTAATCTAATACAACTCCACAAGGTTGGGACCAATCCAAATTCATTATAAACCACTATCATCATTGATCTAACAAGGCCTTTACTCATGTCTTTAAATGGGGGGTGTTTGTTTAGGGGTGTGGGAGTTTTGGGGGGGTTTAAGTTGTCAACTCCTCGCTCTTGATCAAACTTCTATTACTCCTGTGCCTGTGATGAATTCAACATCTTTTTGTGGATAATGACATAACGTTATTATCTACGGTGTTAATTATGGCTGATTAGTCTATTTTCACCCTTTATATATACTGTGAATCCCTACACCAAGCAATCAAGCGTATCCAGCATCACATCCTTAACCTGAGCTTGTATTGCGCAGGTGTTTCCTTCCATTAGTCTATATAGCTTATTATGGTGATAGTTGTATCTCCTTTCCTTAACAATCCCTCTCCAGAAGTTGATGTTGGCGTACTGTAATGTTTTTTCTTTTGTTTGTTTATTCATTGTTGGGTCATACAACAGCACTTCCCTCCACGCTTTAGGGAGTAAGTCCCTTGCAATATTCTCTATGTTATTCATTAGATCCTCAAGAGTGTATACCCCATACTTAGCCAGCATCCTCATTTTGTTAATCTTTAGCTCAAACCTGAGTATCTCATGTCCAATATCATACCCCTTCTTTTCATAATGAAGTCTTTTGTTGTACAATTTCACCCAGTATTCAGATAGCGTTGCTTGTCTATAGTTCCCTTCATCTGAACAATACTTAGCTTCAAATGGTTTTCTTTTATACATCAAGGCATTATTTATGATGTCATCAGAGGGTATTGGAGGCATCAAATTAACCCCAACTTCAACAGAATCCACTTTGAAGTAAGGTAGTTCCAGTCCAGATACTACAATGAGTCTTTTTAAGGCTATTTCAGCCTCTTTTCTACCGAATTGATTGTAGTTGTGCTTACCGTCATTAAAACACTTGTGAAGGCTTCCTGAAACCTCAATATATCCGCCGGGGAACAGTTCAATTTTAATATTTTTTATCCAACCATACGACCTCGTTGAAACCTTCTTTCCATTTGGCAATATAGTCTCAAGTTCACCTGTTGATTCATTATACGATCCATTAAAATCTATTCTGTTTTTTAAATCAGCCACTTGAGTGTTGTTTAATCTTGAAGAAAGCTTGATATAGTCTATCATAGCCTATGTTTTTTAGGCTTAATTTCAATAAGGGCTTCTTGAATTGATGACTCTTTAAAGTAGATTCTAGCTCCAATAGCATGGGCAGATATCTTACCTTGTTTTGTCCATCTATGTAGAGTTGATAGATCGATTTTAAGGCGCTCTGAAGCCTCTTCTCTTGAGAATAATGGATCAACCAATTTCTTGGCCGATGCATCCTTTAAAGGGCTTATTTCTTGCTCTAAAAGCTCTTTAAAAAGAGTCTTTAAATCTTCTGGTGATAGTTGTGTAATGGCAATATGTTGCATGATATATTTTTTGCAACAAAGGCCTATGAGTTAGCTCTGAGTTAGAAGTGATTTTAACTAACTTCTATTTAAGGGGATGGTATTTTTGAATCTCTGAATTTGTAAGGTCTGTTTTACTGAGGATATCTTCAGCTTTTTCAATTAGTTTCCTAGAGAGTGGATTGTTCTGCGGAGCAGAGGATGCATCTCCTGACCTATGAGCGCTTAGATAAGTTTGAAATGTTTCTGGTTTTGTAATTTCAAAAAGTTTACTCAGAAGACGGGACAAAGCTCGGTCATTATTCTTAAGGGACTCGAACTTCCTAAGATGCTCAATAATTCCAAGCTTGTATAAAAGTGTTAATCTAATTTTAGCAGTTGATTTTTCCTTTTCGGTTAACGAAATCGAATCATTATTCTCACCCCTGACATTATAAAAGTTAAAGTCACCATACTTACTATCCTTGATTGATACTGGACCATGAGTATCTATGCCATTTTCAAGCAAACAATTTTTTATGTAGGATAATTTTTGATTTTGACAGTCAAGAACAATTTTTAGATTTTTATCTGAACAATAAGCCCATAAATCTTTTCTATTATTCCATTGGCTAGAATTTTCTAACAACCTTCTTAGCTCAGATTTGAAAAATTCTGTCATGTTTAAAGAGTCTAATTTTTCTTTAAAATTGTTCTGTCTCTGTAATATGTCATCCAGAAAATCATCAAAAGATCCAACTTCACCTATCCAATCAACTTTTCTATTAAGTTTTTCATTAGCCTCGGAAAGTTCTTCACTTTTTTTATGCTCAATGCTATCTACTCCCTCTAATTTAGCCCATAGGTCAATATCATTTTCAAGCTCTTTAATTTCATCTATTTCTTTCATTTTATTGCATCTAAAAAGTTATAAGCATCGGTATCTTTTTTGGGCTTCCGATCAATGTATTCATAAAAAGTAGACTCTCTTTTATGTCCAGTAATTTTCATAATTAAGTTTATTGGTACATTTTTATCATAGTGGTATGTAGCAAATGATCTTCTCATATCATGGGAGGCAACAAGCTCAAATTTAGGTCTTTCTACAAGCTCTTTTCTTTTTGTATCAGCATTCATTTTATAACCCTTTACAGTTTCATTTAAACTTGCTCTCTTGCAAACCTCTTTCATGTAATCATTAAATTTTTGATCGGAAATGGGGTAAGGAAACTTGTGTTTAAGAATATCTATAACAAGTTTATTTTTTACTGGAACGGTAACAGGCTCACCTCCCTTTATCTGGAGAATATCAATCAATGCTATTCCTCTACTATCATAGCGTATCTCATCCTGTTTGACTTTTTGAAGATCAGATATTCTTTGACCAATACTAAGCCCAATCAAAAGCCACCTTCTTACATTCTCAAGGTATGTTGGAAGCTCTTTTAACTGAGCTATTTTGACAAAATCCTTTTCAGTAAAAACATTAATATACTTCTTGGTCCTATAATTATAATCTGACCCAATAGATTCTAATTTGATACTGAGATTGATTTTCTTCTCTAGGCCGTATTTAAGTAAACGTTTTAATCTTTTTATTTTTCTTGAAACCTCACTATTTCCATATTTTTTCTCGTTAAGAAGCCATTTTACAAATCCATCTATCTCCTCCTTCCCAAGCTCATTAATCTTAATTTTATGACCAATAAATTCTTCATACTCTGCTAGATTATTTCTAAAAGTGTAGTATCCTTTTACAGTATTTTTTTTCAATCCAATACTACCATCTTTTGCCATTTTATGATCAAGACTTGATATAAGATCGTCTACCAGGTTCATTGCATAAGAAAGGTCTAATAAATCAACCTTATTGTTGTGTTTGTCAATGACCTTTTGGAGCCATTTGTTATCAATTATTCTGCCCTTTTGAGTGTCATCGTTAAGACAATCTCCTATGAAAGCTTCAAGATTATTAAGAGTATTATTTAGATTTTTGTTGTTTGGGTTAATTGGTTTTGCTCTTTTTTTTGATTGACTCCAATGTTCGGGGTGTATTGAGAATCCAGTTCTCGAAGATATTGGCTTTGACCCCTGCGGTCTTAAAGCTACATATATACTTACAAGCTTATTTTCTTTGGATTTGATTCTGTATGAGACGGAAGGCATTTGTAAATTTATGAAATTGGCAACATATTGGCAACAATTAGTGCCATTTTATGCTATCTCATGGAATCTCATGCAAAGGATGAATTAGTGAAATACGACCTTTAAGTATTGTGATAAAGGGATTTATGTTATAATTTATTACAAATAGATAAATAATAAACTATATAAGTTGTAGCTCCGACAGGAATCGAACCTGTATCTAAAGTTTAGGAAACTCTTGTTCTATCCGTTGAACTACGGAGCCAAAATTTGTGTAAAAATACTTCAATTAATAAATTTCGGTACCTGAAGAATTATT
>Ga0209603_1000402_pt1 | contig 53247 bp, 48 predicted proteins | sample COGITO_mtgs_1206_FD_184812 | JGI IMG/M metagenome (GOLD analysis project Ga0209603, IMG submission 184812) | Pelagic marine microbial communities from North Sea - COGITO_mtgs_120607 (SPAdes) (version 2) | ecosystem: Environmental > Aquatic > Marine > Epipelagic ...
TCCAGGTCGCAAACGCGCAGTAGTCGCATTTCGATGAGCAGAACGGAATGTGGAGATAGACGCCAAACATCAGCGTTCTTGGTGCCCCATGAGATCAGGGTACGCCGAGGCCGGGCGAGCGGCGCCGACTCGACGCGCGATCAGACCGGCCTGAAGAGTAGGTCGAGCGCCGCGAGGCGGTCTCCCACCTGGTCGACCGGCACATCAAGCATCGCCGCAATGGCGCGTGTGTCGTCGCCGCGAACCGTGATGACCCGGCCGTTGAAGTCTTGACGCTGCACCTGGATGAGACGGAGGTACCGGGCCAGCATCTCGAAGGGCGATCCGCTCAGTTGCACGAGCTTCGACACATCAATGGCCAGCCTCTTATTGGCCGGCGAATCGATGGCCGCCGCCTCAAAGCCGGTCGCGTCCCGTGGGAGTAACTGCTCGATCGGCACGTTGTAGAAATGGGCCAGCCGATCGAGGCGCGGGACCGACAGGGCCCGCTCGCCACGTTCGTAGGCCCCCAGGACGGAGGCTTTGAATTCTTGCGTCGACTGAGCTTCGACTTCCTGCAGCGACAGCCGCTTCTGCTTTCGGATTACTCGCAACCGCTCGCCCACCTGTTGGCTGTACGCCGAGGGAGCATCGTCGTCGAGAATCACCATGGAAAATCAGCCTCGCAGCAGTCGTGCCCGCCACTAGACCGCGGAGCGTGTTGATCGGGTCACCTGATTCTAGATCGATTCGGGGCCGAAGCCACGATTCAGTAGGAGTATGCCACGCAGAGAGTGGCTGCCACGAGGACTGCCGTTTCGGTGCGCAGAACGTTGTGACCGAGATGCACTTGGGCGGCGGCAATGGCGAGTTCGCTCGGCGACCATCCACCCTCCGGGCCGATCGAGATGAACGTGTCACCAACTGCGATATCGCGTCCACCAGGCTCAGCGACGACCGACGATGCCAGCACCTCGAGCGCAGGCACCGGTGGTCGCACCTCGGGCAGCCAGACCCGGCGGCTCTGCCGGGCTGCCTCGTGTGCGATGCGATTGAGTCGCTCGACCTGCTTTGCTGCTCGCTCAGCCTTCCATCGCACCACCGAACGTTCGGCGTGGAGGAATTGCACGGTGTCAATGCCAATTTCGACAGCCTTCTGGACCAACCAGTCGACCCGATCGCCCTTCGGGATTGCTGTCGCGATGCTCAGCGGCGGGTGCGGCCGCGGTGTCACCACAACGGGACCGACGGGTTCGAGCGCGAGGAAACCGCCTGCCTGGATCACCGCTGCAAGCCTCCAGCGGCCAACGCCATCGCTGACACTGACGCGCTCGCCCTCGCTGAGCCGCAACACTCGCGTCAGATGGTGCTCCACATCGCTATCGAGGACGATCGGGCCGTCGATGTCAAGAACATCACCGGCGACGAAGATCTGCGTCGACGCCGACCGACGCTCCTCGTCAACGGTCACGATGTCAACCGATCAGGAAAACGCCGACTTGATTCTCGAGAACAAGCCCTCTTTGCCGTTCCCAACGACTTCGCCCCGCCCCTCGGCGTACGAGGTCAACAAAGCAACTTCGTCGTCGGTCAGCTTCGTGGGCACGTCGACGCGGATGCGCGCGATCAGGTCGCCACGCCCGCGGCCGTGAAGGTGCGGAACGCCACGTTGGCGCAGCACGAACTCCCGGCCTGGCTGTGTGCCTGCTGGAACAACCAGGGCTTCATCGCCGTCGAGCGTTTCGAGGGTGAGTGACGTACCGAGCGATGCTTGCGCGATCGAGATACCGACGTCAGTGACAAGATCGTTCCCGTCGCGCTCGTACCGCTCGTGCGGTGCCACTCGCAGATGCACATAGAGATCCCCGTTGCCGCCGCGGCGCGGGCCGGCTGCGCCACGCCCGGTCAGCCGCAACGTGGACCCGGTGTCGACGCCCGCGGGGACATCGACCTGATACGTCTTGTCGACGGTGATACGACCTTGGCCGCGACATGCCGAGCAGGGCGTGGCGATGACTTCGCCCATGCCGCCACACCGGCCACACGGGCTAGCGGTGACCATCTGACCGAGCAGGCTCTGTCGCACGCGCTGGACCTGTCCCGAACCGCCGCAGTCGCTGCAGCTGACCGGCTTGGTTCCCTCGCCCGCACCGCTGCCATCGCAGTCGTCGCACCGGACCGGCAGTTTCAAGTCGACGCTGACTTGGTCGCCGAACACTGCTTGTTCCAGCGTCAGGTCAGCGACAATCTCAAGGTCTTGGCCGCGTGGCGGTCCACTCGGACCACGCTGACGAGCACCCCCACCGCCGCTGAAGAACGCGTCAAAGATGTCGCCAAGGCCGCCGCCGAACATGTCCTCGCCCGACTGGCCGCCGCCGGAGCCGCCACCGACACCGGCTTCGCCGAACTGGTCGTAGCGCTGACGCTGCTGGTCGTCGGAGAGCACCTGATAGGCCCGAGCGACTTCTTTGAATTGCGCTTCTGCTTCCGCATCGTTCGGATTCGCGTCGGGATGAAGCTCACGGGCCCGTTTTCGGTATGCCTTCTTAATTTCGTCCGCGTTCGCGCCGCGCGAAACACCCAAGAGTTCGTAGAAGTCAGCCATGACGCCCTACATGATGCCGTGAAAAGTGCGGTGCGAGACGGTCGGACTGATGGCCGACCGAGACATCAGCCCTCTTCGATGCGGTGACCGAGCTGTTCGCTGACGACTTCGACCGTGGCAAGCGCCTGGGGATAGTTCATCCTGGTCGGCCCAAGCACACCGACTGAACCCAGGTGCTCACCGTCGACCACCACCGGTGCGACCACGACCGAGCAGGCTGACAGGGGCTCAACTCCGTGCTCGAGCCCGATGGCAACCGACATACCGCGGCCAACAATGTCACTGACGAGCGAGACGACGACGAACTGCTGCTCCAGGGTGTGCAGTACCGACCTGACGACCTCAACAGCATCAAACGCGTCGGCCACGGCAGACACACCACCGGTAAACACCTGATCGCCTGCACCCAGTTGCAAGAGCCCTTGCAGGCCGGCCTGGGTCAGCCGATCGACCGATGCATCGCTGGTCGGACTGATCTGCGTCACCTCACTGAGCACCGATCCCGACAGTCCTGCTGACAAGTGAGCCGACGCCGTCGCAAGGCAGACATCGTCGTCGAGTTCGTCAATCTCGATACTGACGTTCTCGACCGTGCCATTGGCGAACACGGCGACGACGGTCGCCATGGTCGACGACAGCGAGACAATCTGGACACGGCGAATCGGAATGGCTTCCGCCTTCGGGCCAACGACAACCGCAGCGTTGTTCGTCAGTTCGGCGAGCAGATTCGATGTCTGGTGCAACATCTCTTCGAGGCGACCGTGGGCTGCAGAGAAGAAGTCACCGACCTGGCGCGTCGTAGCTTTGTCAAGCCGGCCAGGCGTTGTGAGATGGTCGACGTAGTACCGGTACCCCTTGTCGGTCGGGATACGGCCCGCCGAGGTGTGCGGCTGCACCAAAAAACCTTCGGACTCAAGATGGCTCATCTCACTGCGCACGGTCGCCGAGGAGACCTGAATGTTTCGCGCTGCCGCGATATGCGTCGATCCGACCGGCTGAGCGGTGGCGATGTACTCCTGGATCACCGCGCTGAGAATGGCGGTTTTGCGATCGTCCAACATTGTGGAGGTCATCCTACTTCGCCCGCCGATGAGCCAGATCGGCGCTCACGCGTCGCGCAGCATTCGGAGTCGGCGGAGGGCTTCTTCGCGTTCAACGCCATGGTCCACCATCGGCTCGGCGGAAGTTTTCACCCAACGATCGACGTATTCACCGCGACGGTCGTACCGCTGTTGCTGCGTCGTCGGATTGAACACACGAAAGTATGGCGATGCGTCGGTGCCCGTGCCGGCAGCCCATTGCCAGCCGTGATTGTTGGAGGCAATGTCGCCGTCGAGCAGGTGCTGCATGAACCACCGCGCACCCCACTGCCACGGCAGGTGCAGATCCTTGACGAGAAAGCTCGCCACGATCATGCGGACTCTGTTGTGCATCCAGCCCGTCGCGAGGAGCTGACGCAGACCAGCGTCGACAATGCCAAAACCGGTCTCGCCTGCCGTCCACTGATCGAAGCGGCGGCGTGCGGCGGCGTCGGTGTCGACGGGCATTGCGTCGAATCGGGTATTGAGGTTCCTCCAGGCGGTGTGGGGCTGGGTGAACAGCACGTCGGCGTAGAAGTCGCGCCATGCCAGTTCGCTCGAGAACACCATGGCGCCGTCGTCCTTCGGGCCCGACAGATCCAGGTCCGCCAAGAGCGTGCGGGGGTGGATGGTGCCCCACTTCAGGTCAGGGGACAACTGACTCGTGCCGGCAAGTGCCGGCTGATCGCGCAAGTCGATATAGGCACTGACGCCCGATCGCATCGTGCCGTCCGCGGCAGAGGCCGCGTCGAGAAACGATGCCCAACGATCAAGTGCGGCAGCCTCGCCAACAGACGGCAGGCCGCATCCTGGCTCCGGCGGGTCGAAAAGCGGGTGACAGTATTCATCCAGTGCCGACGTCGGTGCCCAGTCCATGTCGCCGCCAGGGTCCGGGGCCGGAGGCTCCACACCGGTCTGTCGCCAGATCTTCGAGAACGGAGTGAACACCTTGTACGGGGTGCCGTCCCCCTTAAGCACGCGGCCAGGATCGACGGCATACGGCGAACCGACGCCGGTGAGCGAACGTCCCTGTTCGGCCAACGCTGCCGCGACCAATGTGTCGCGTTGCCGGCCGTAGGGCGCATAGTCCCGACTCACGTACACGGTGCTCGCATCGAACGCAGCAGCAATTGCGGGAACCTCGACGGCTGGGTCGCCGTGTCGGATCAGCAGCCGAGACCCAAACCGGTCGCGAATCTGTTGGTCGAGATCATTCAGGATCCCATGGAGCAAGGCTCGCCGAGGCGCTCCGGCGCGAGCGAAGCCTGAATCAATGATGAAGAGCGGCACCACGGTCTGGTTGTCGGATCCGGCGGCGAGCAACGCTGGAAGGTCGCCAATCCGAAGATCCCGGCGGAACCACATGAGCGAGCGCTTGGTCACCACTCGTTTCTACCGCGTCCATGCGCACGGCGTCGCTTTCAACTGCCGATCACTCGACCCCACCACGCATTCCGAAAGACACCGTGCGGGTCGAGACGTGTCGCCAAGTCGATGAAATCTTCAAACATCTCGTACGTCGTCGCTGGATCGAAGAGTTCGGCGTGAAAAAACTTGCCCCAATGCGGCCGCGGCGCAAAGGGTTTGAGTGCCTGCTGCACAGTCCGGACCGCGTTGTCGTTGTCCCCGGCAAACCACGTGAAGTGAAAGCCAACCGATGCACGGTGATAGTGCGGGCTCATCCACATCTCATCGGCCGCAATCGCCCGCACCTCAGCAACCATCAAGCGGTCGGAAAAGTCGGCAGACGCCCGACGAAGCGCATCAAAGGCCGCGTTCCCATCGACGGCGTCTACAAAAAACTCAGACTGAACTTCGTTGCCTGCGCTCGGAGTGAAGCCCATCCGAAAGTGCGGCAGACGCTCGCTCCACAGCCCGGGCTCACCCAATTGTCTGGTGCACGACGACGCATCGAGACCTGGGACGGGATGGTGTTGCATCGTCGCCGCTGGCGCATCAAGAAAAGTCGACCGCGGCGACATCGATCGGTCGCTTCCGTCGGTACGACGCTTGATCCACACCTGCCCAACCTGTCCTCCCAGCGAGCCGGCGAACGTCGTGAAGATACTCACGCTGTAGGCCGCGTTCAGAATCATGCCGAGTTGATCAACGGCCAGGTCAAGCGGCAAGTCGTCATACACGTGCTGCGCAATTTCGTAGTCGAAGTCAACATCGAGCGTGACTGTCGTGATCATGCCGAACGCACCCAGCGACACCACCATGCCTTCAAAGTCCGGTGTCTTCCGATCAACGCCGACGATCTCGCCGGACGACGCAATGAACTCAAGCCCGGCAACCGACGTTGCGAGATTCCCGTGCGCCGCGCCCGAGCCATGAGTCCCTGTCGAGATCGCGCCGGCGACCGAGATGTGCGGCAACGAGGCAAGGTTGCGCAGCGCCGCACCGTGTGGTCGCAGCGACCGAGCCACGTCTGCATACGACGCTGTACCGGACACGGTGATCGACCGTGCGTCGGCATCGAACTCCGGCAGTCGGTCGATGTCGCTCAGGTCAATCAGATCAACCGCATCAGCGATGTCCGTGAACGAGTGTCGGGAACCGATGCCACGCACGCTCCGGGACTCGCGCACGATCGACGCTGCCTCGTCAACGGTTCGGGGCCGATGAATCGTTCCGGCATAGAAGTGGTTGCCCGCCCAGTTCGTTTCGCTTGGTGTCGACGGACCCTGAGTCATTGTCCGTCATTCTCCCGCACATGGCCGCGCTCGTTGATCATCGCGCCAGAGCAGTCTCAGCACGCCGCCGCACCGTCGCCAGCCAGTACACGCTGGCGGCTGCGACGACCAACAGGCTGATCACGCTGCCATAGGCAAGTGCCCATTCCACGCTGACCTGATCGGCGATGACACCGGTGATGGGCCCGCCGATCGGCGTCGAACCGAGAAACACGACTGCTTGGAGTGCCATCAGGCGGCCGCGCATGTCGCTGGGACTCTCTTGTTGCATGATCGCGTTCGCCGCGGTGATGAAGCCTGATGCTCCAAGCCCCATCGGCATCGCCCACAGAAACGCCACCCAGATGTTGGGCGCCCAGGCAATTCCGATCGCGGTGACCGACAACACGACTGCGTTACCGAAGTACCAACGCAAGCTCACGTGGCGGAGACGCGCCGTGAGGAGCGCGCCAGTCAGCGAACCGATCGACATCACGCCGAGCACATAGCCGAAGGATTGGTCTCCGCCCCACTTCAGATCAGCGAGTTTCGGGAAAGCCACCTGCTGGTTGAACGCAAAGGTCGACACGACGAGCAACACCACAAATAGCACCAGGAGGTTGCGCCGCCCAACGATGAAACGTAGTGCGTCCCGCACGGGCTGGCCGCCCTTTGGCCGAGGCGGGGAGGAATACATCTCGTTGGTCTTGAGCGCCGTCAGCGAGAAAATGATTGCCGAGAACGTGGCACCGTTCAGGAGAAAACACACGCCGGTACCCAAGGCTCCAACGAGCACCGCCCCGATCGCAGGCCCGACGATGCGCGATGACGTCATCACCGCAGTATTCAGCGATGTGGCGTTGGTGATCTCTTCGGGTGGCACGAGTTCGGTGACGAGGCTGCGCCGGGCAGGATTGTCGAACGCGTTCGCCACACCGAGCGCCAGCGACATCGCGTACACCAGCGGCAGGTTGATCAGTCCGGTCACGTCGAGCAAACCAATGGCAAATGCCTGCGCCGCCATCGCCGACTGCGTGACGATCGCCATCTTGCGCTTGTCGAGCGCGTCAGCGATCGACCCTGCCCATGCACCGAGAAACAACATCGGGAGGAACTGCAAGCCGATGCTGATGCTGACCGACGTCGATTCGCCGGTGAGCCGGAACACCAGAAGTGACATCACCGTGAGCTGCATCCAAGTGCCCACGTTCGAAACAAGAAGCCCCCCGAAAAAGAGCCGCACGTTCCGATATTTCAGTGACCGAAAGGTGGTGGCGCCGAATCGAGACTGTTCAATTGGTGAACCGCTGGCAGGCCGCCGTGACGATCGGGATGCCACTGGATCACGAGGATCAGTTGGCAACGAGCTCACAGAGTGCATCGTTAGCACGCACACCCGATGCTCGACGTGACCCGCCGCCGCCGTGTCGCCGACTAATCGTCGAGCTTGAGCGCGTCGATGAAGACGTCGCCGGGCACTTCGACCCGACCGATCGACTTCATCTTCTTCTTGCCCTCTTTCTGCTTCTCGAGCAGCTTGCGTTTCCGCGTGATGTCACCGCCGTAACACTTGGCCGTGACATCCTTGCGCTTGGCCTTCACCGTTTCGCGGCTGATGATCTTGCCGCCGATTGCTGACTGAATCGGCACATCGAACATCTGGCGCGGGATGAGCTCTTTGAGCTTCTCGCACATACGGCTGCCGTAGGCATAAGCCTTGTCGCGGTGCACGATCGTGCTGAAGGCATCGGCCGGGATCGCGTTCAGGAGCAGATCGACCTTGACCAAATTGCTCTTGCGGTAACCGGCGAGCTCGTAGTCGAGGCTGGCATAGCCCTTCGTCCGCGACTTCATCTGGTCGAAGAAGTCGACAACCACTTCGGCGAGCGGCACCTCGTAAACGAGTTCCACCCGCTCAGGCGAGAGGTACTCCATTTTCTTCATCTCGCCCCGCCGGGTCTGGCAGAGATCCATCAACGGTCCCGTGTAGTCGGTAGGCGTGATGATCGAAAGCTTGAAGAACGGTTCCTCAACGAAGTCGATGCTCTGCGCTTCGGGCAGATCGGCTGGGTTGTCCACCTTGATTTGCGTACCGTTGGTCTTGGTCACGAGGTACTCGACGCTAGGGGCGGTGGCGATGAGTGCAAGGTCGAACTCGCGCTCGAGACGTTCCTTCACGATCTCCATGTGGAGCAGGCCAAGAAATCCGCATCGGAAACCGAAGCCGAGCGCGCCGGATGACTCGGGCGTGTAGGTGATCGAGGCGTCATTGAGTTTGAGCTTGCCGAGTGCTTCGCGCAGCGTCTCGAAGTCGTCACCATCGATCGGGAACAAGCCGGAAAACACCATCGGCAGCGGCTCGCGGTAGCCAGGAAGTGCTTCGGTCGAGCCGTGCACCGCGGTGGTGACAGTTTCGCCCGACTTGGCATCGCCCACTTCCTTGATGCCGGCAATGAGATAACCGACCTCGCCGGGCCCGAGCTCTTGGCATGGCGTCATCACGGGCTCGCGCGCACCGATCTCGATCGCCTCGTGCTGGGCGCCAGCGTTGATGAACTCGACCTTTGTGTTGGCCTGCAGTTTGCCGTTCATGATGCGGATCGATGAGACGACGCCGCGGTATTGGTCGAACTGGGAGTCGAAGATCAGACCTTGGAGCGGAGCATCCGGGTCACCCAGCGGTGCGGGAATGCGCTCGATGATGGCGTCGAGCAGGTCGGGTACACCGACGCCGGTCTTGGCTGACATTGGGATGATCTCGTCGCGCGGGATCCCGAGCACGGTCTCGATCTCACCTGCGTAACGGTCGACGTCGGCGGCAGGCAGGTCGATTTTGTTGAGCACTGCGACGATCTCAAGGTCGTTCTCGAGGGCCAGGTAACAATTCGCAAGCGTCTGGGCTTCGATGCCCTGCGCAGCATCGACAACGAGCACCACGCCTTCGCACGCGGCCAGGCTGCGGCTGACTTCGTATCCGAAGTCGACGTGTCCCGGCGTGTCGATGAGATGGAACGTGTGTCCCTTCCACGGTACGCGGACGTTTTGCGCCTTGATCGTGATGCCACGCTCACGCTCAAGGTCCATTGAGTCGAGGTACTGGGCCTTCATGTCGCGTGTCTGCACCGCCCCAGTGATCTCGAGGATGCGGTCCGACAGCGTCGATTTACCGTGATCGATGTGCGCGATGATCGAGAAGTTCCGGATCTTGTCCAGAGTCAGCGCTGAGTTGGTGCCGTTCATGACGTACGCAACGCTATCTGGCAGCGGTTGCGGTGAGCTTGTCCTCTCCCTGCTGCGATCCAATCTCATCGTGAATCAGCAACTTCGAGGACCATTGGCGGACACGTTGGGGGTTCCGATGCCGGTCGGTAGGGTTTCACGGCTGTTCGGCGCTGCCCTCTGTGGCCCGACAAGATCGAAGAAAAAGGCATCACCCACATGGCAAACATCAAGAGCCAGAAGAAGCGCATCCTCACCAACGCCAAGAGCGCTGAGCGCAATAAGGCCGTTCGTGCCGAGGTGAAAACACGTGTGAAGGCCGCCCAGGCCGCCGTCGGCACCGACGGCGGGACCGAAGCGCTCCGCCTTGCAATCAAGCGCATCGACAAGGCGGCCCAGAAGGGCGTCATGCACAAGAACGCAGCAGCTCGTAAGAAGAGCCGCCTGATGAAGCAGCTGCAGCCCGCCGACTGAGCTTCGTCATTCCGACGTGAGCGCCGCCGTTGTGCGGCGCTTTGGTCGTTTTCGGCTCAGCGCAGCTTGCTCAAGCGAGCAACGAGGACTTCCATCACAAGTTCTGGTTCGAGATCCTTGGCGCCGCGTAGATCAAGATCGGCCTGCGCGATCCAATCGAGCGCCCGCTTGGTGTTGGCCCCACCGAGCTTGTTGTAGTTCTGCAGCGCCTTCTTGGCCGGGAAACCCTTCAGACCCGTCGCCGCTGCGGCCTGCTCCTCGTTGCGAGCTTCGACTCCATCAAGCTTCGCGATGCCGGCGTAATGGTTGTGCAGAATCGACATCACCTGCAGCGGATGTCGTCCGCCTGCGTGGACCATTCGTCCGAGCAAGCTGAGCGCCTTCGTGGTGTCACCGGCCATGATCGCGTCGGTGAGGTCCCACGGCGGCACTCCCCCGGCCTCACCAATGAACGGCTCGATCTGAGCAAACGACAACTTCTCGCCGGCCCCGTAGGTGCTCTTGAGCGTCGCAAGGATCCCATCGAGCCGACCGGCGTCTTCGCCGAGCCAAGTGGCGAGCTGAGCGGTTGCTCCCCCGTCCATCTTCAGGCCGGCTGCGCTGACCTGGTCGGCGAGCCAACTTCGCTTGTCACGACCCGGCGACGTGTTGTGCACCTTGCCTGAGGCCTTGACTGCGTCGCTGAGTTTCTTCGACAGCCGTCCTGTCCCGCCTGCGACGAGCACGAGATCTGAGGAATCAAGTGGGTTGTCAACGTAGGCCAAGAGCGGCACAAGGTCATCGGCGTTGAATCGACTGACCTGGCGTGCGATGACGACTCGCTTGTCGGTGAGGAACGGCATCGTCTGGGCCGCATCGACAACGAGTCGGAGTTCGTACTCCTCGCCGTCGAATTCATCAACCATCATCGAGCGCTCCCCATCACCGACTAACTCGTGCACGAGGTCGCTCACCGCGGTGCGCAGAATCGATTCGTCGTCACCGGTCAGGAGATGTGTTGCCATGGAGAGCCCGATTCTTACCGCGTCCAGCGCCAACTGCGACAACGACGACGCAGATCGTTGTGACGACGCCCCAACCGACCCAGGGCCATGGCGGCGCGGGCTCGATGCGTTCACCCAGCATTGCAATGGTGTCGACCCATCGCATTCCGAAGCGCGCGGGCAACATCAGCAGCTGTGCCAGAGCCGGAATCCATCCTGCGAGCAGGCCAGCAGGCAACCCGTAGAGCATCACTGCGCCGGCCACCGGGACTGCCAGCAGGTTGGCCGGCACGCTCACGAGCGGGAGTCGACCGAACACGAGCACGCTCGGAATCAGCACGCCGACCTGAGCGCCCAGGGTGATCCCCACCGGTAGCGCCAGGAAACCCAGCCGGCGGAACCGGTGTGCCAGCCACGGGTCGACGGTGCTCACACCCGCTGTTGCACCTACCGACAACCAGAACCCGATCGAGCGAACGATCAGTGGGTCGATCAGCACCAGGCCGATCACCGCCACCGAGAGGATCCGCAGCGGGGCCCGTTCCCGGCCGGTCGCATATGCCAAGGCGGAGAGGACCGCCATCGACCCGGCACGCACGATCGACGGCTCAAACCGCGTCAGGGCGACGAACCAGGCGATGAGACCGACCGTGAAGAGCAGCCGCGGCCAACGTCGCAACAACGGCCCCGTCGCAGCCAGTACAAACGCAACGTTCTGTCCCGATACGGCTGTGAGATGTGACAGACCACTGGCTCGGAATCGGTCGATCATCTCTCGCGGTTGGTCTCGGTCGTCGCCGACAACGAGCCCGCGGAACAACGCGCCGTCATTGGCAGGCAGCACCTCAGCGGACCGTTCGATCGCGCGTCGCACGCGGTTCGACGCCCGGTCGACGAGACCTCCCTCGTCAACATCGCTGGCCCAATCGAGCTCAAACTCTCCGACGACGTGCTGCCATGCGACTCTGCCCGCACGTTCCTCGTCGGGCGACAGACGCATCCCGCTGACGGCGATCCACTGTCCTCCTTGCCATGTGCGCACACGAAGCTGCTGCGCCCGCCCGCGCGACCACATTTCAAATCGCTCACCGTCGGCTTCGATAATCACTCGGGTGCTCGACGCATATGGCTGCGGGTCATCAACGAGCCGAACCCATCCGGTGAACGGCCCCAGCTCGTCGGGCACAAGCCCGTGGTGAGCGTCGGCTGATCGCCATGCTCCACCAATCGCCAACAGCCCCGCGATTGCCAGGACCGGCCACGAGCGGAAAGGGACGGCCATCGCCACTGCGACCAGCGTCGCGGTCCATGCATCACCGGTCGCCGCCGATGTCGCAACAACGATCGCCAGGGCGACCATCACCACGTCCGCCAGCACGAGCGGGGGGGTGCCCCTCGATGCCGAGGACGCTGCCGTACGATGAGTGCCGCGTGACGTCGTACACCTCTGCCCCGCCCGATACATCGGACCCCACAGATTCGCGCCGCGCTGGCGGCCGGCCGCTCATCGATGGGCCCCGCTGGTACCGCGCCCGCATTCGTTCGTGGGGCCCCCTCGTTGGCCTGGTGATTCCGACAATCGTCGGTGCCCTTGCCTACGCATCGTTGGAGTACTCCGACGCCTCGTGGAGCGGCGCGGTGGGCCTGGTCGGGGGCGTCATCGCTGCGCCCGGCTTACTCGTCGTTGGGGCCCCATTCGGCGACTCAAGCCTGTACTCCCTTGCGATTGCCGCGTCGGGCGTCCTCTGGTTGATCGTCGGCCTGATCGCGTCGCGGCAAGCCACGCGGAACCCTCTCGCCACCTGGGCTGACTACTGGCGCCACTATTTGTGGTTGGCCGGTGGCATCTGGGTCGGCGCAGGCATTGCGCTCGGCCTTGCCACGATCTCGATCGGCGAAGCACTCTTCTGATCGGGATCACCGGATCGCACCGTGTCACGCTGTGACCAGGTCACGGAGGCCAGCAAGTTTGGCTGGGCCGATGCCCGGGACCCGCTCGAGGTCGTCGACGCCAAGGAACGGTCCGTTCCGATCTCGCTCCGCCACAATCGCTGCGGCCGTCGCTGGGCCCACGCCCGGGAGGGTCTCGAGAAGACGGGCATCGACACGGCGGACACCGTCAGTCGATCGACTCCAAACCAGCCGAGCCAGGCACGCACACGATCGACAACCGGCTGCACCGGTGCGGGACGCGCCACCACATCTTCACGGACTTCCTCGACCCGGGTGCAACACGCCGGGAGAACCCGATCACGCTGCGCTTGCGATGGGAGGAAGTCGGTCGGGCCGGTCCTAACGGCTCGAGATGCTCCGGGCGCCTGGGCGCCAGGGTTTTGTCATTTCTCCATCACCTTGGGTCGACAGATAAACGACACCGGGCCCACTCAGTACAGACGCATCGTGAGCTGACGTCGATAGCTGGCGGTACGCGGATCGTCCGCCCCCATCAGCTCCAAAATGTCGACGAACTGCTGACGAGCGTCATCATCGTCCTTCACCTGATCGAGGAGCGCGGTGAGCTTGCTGTCGTTGTCGTCATCCGGCGTCTCGCCGACGCGCGCCGAGGCAGCAATCTTGCGGGTCCGATCGTTTTCTGGGATGCGTTCGATGAGCGCCAACGCCTCCTCGACACGACCGTCGGCCACGAGCAATTCGCCCAGCGCACCAATCGCATCTTCGTTGGCCGGCTCCATCTGCAACGCGATGCGCAGGCTGCCCTCATCGCCTCCGGCAATCAACTCGCTGATCGCCTGTTCCTGCTCGGACGGGGCAAGCGAGTCGATAAAGGCCTGGACCTCGTGCTCAGGCTGTGCTCCCATGAATCCATTGACCACGGCGCCATCCTGCAATGCGTACACCGCAGGAATCGACTGCACCTTGAACGCTTGACCGATTGCCGGGTTCTCGTCAATGTTCACCTTGACGAGCACGACCTTGCCGTCCGTCGCATCGACGACCGACTCGATAATTGGGCCCAGCGTCTTACACGGGCCGCACCATGGAGCCCACAGGTCGACCACGACGGTGACGTCCTTCGACTTCTCGATCACTTCGGACTCGAACGTTGCGTCGGTGACGTCGATGGCTGCCATCAGGCCAGGCTACCGAGCTGACATCAGGGCGGCCAGCGCGCAGGCCACACAAGTCGTCGTCCCACGCAGGTCTCCATCTCGCGGGCATGGTCGCTACCCTCGGCTGCAATGAGTGATCATGCCAGCATCGACGTCATCAACGTCACCGCCTGGCTCGACGCGCAAATCGAAGGCGCCCGGGGCCCGTACACGTTCGACCTGATCGCTGGCGGCCACTCCAACCTCACCTTCGGCGTGCAGGACGCAGCGGACAACCATTTCGTCCTGAGGCGCCCACCGCTCGGCCACGTCCTGGCGAGCGCTCACGACATGAGTCGCGAGCACCGAATTATCTCGGGTCTCCAAAATTCCCCAGTACCCGTCGCCCCAGCTCTTGGGTTCTGCGATGATCTCGATGTCAACGGCGCACCGTTCTACGTGATGAGCTACGTCGACGGGAACGTCGTGCACGACCTCGACGAGGCAAGATCCACGCTCAGCGTCGAGGCCCGCGACAACGCAAGCCGGTCGCTGGTCGACACCATGGCCACCATTCACAGCGTCGACCTCGATGCAACCGGACTGACTGACCTCGGCCGCCATGAGGGATACATCTCACGACAGCTGAAGCGGTGGTACATCCAGTGGAATCAGGGCAAAACCCGCGAGCTGGAGGCGGTCGATCGAGTGCACGCTGCGCTCGCGGCACGGATCCCCGACCAGGGCCCCGCCACGATCGTCCACGGCGACTATCGGCTCGACAACTGCATGGTCGACGACAACGGCAACGTGGTGGCCGTGCTCGACTGGGAGATTTGCACCCTCGGCGATCCGCTCGCCGACCTCGGACTGCTCCAGGTGTATTGGACGGGTCCCGACGACGAAGCGAGTGCTTGGGACGGCATTGCGACCACCGCCGACGGCTTCTGGAACCGTGCTGACCTGGTGGCCCGCTACGCCGAGGTGTCCGGGCGTGACATCTCCCAACTCGACTTTTACGTCGCATTCGCCTACTGGAAGCTCGCCTGCATCCTCGAGGGCGTCTACGGGCGCTACCTCGGTGGAGCGCTCGGCGATCAGGACCCTGCCGACCTCGAGCCCTTCAAACTTCAGGTCGACGCTGCAGCTGCCAAGGCCGAGCAGTACGTGGAGCAGTTCACATGAGCGAACAGCCCGGCGCGCCCGGCGCCAACACCGACATCGAATGGCTCACCACCGAGCCGATGTTGCACGAGCCAATCCTCATCGTGATGATGACGGGCTGGATCGATGCTGCAGGCGCCGCTGCGGCGGCAGTCCAGGTGGTCGCCGATGAGTGCGAAACCGCTCCGATGGCACGCTTCGACGATGACACATTCATCGACTATCGGGCCCGTCGCCCGACGATGGAGTTGCGCGACGGCGTCAACACCAAACTGCGATGGAACCACATCGAGCTCCTCGCCGGTCGCTCCCCTGCGGGGCGCGACGTGCTCGTGTTGATGGGCCCCGAGCCCGACATGAACTGGCGACGCTTCTCGAAGGCCATTGGAGACATCGCGGTCGAACTCGGCGTCACCCACATGATTGGGTTCGGGGCGTACCCGTTTGCGGCGCCGCACACTCGCACGCCTCGGCTCTCCTGTTCCTCGCCCTCGATCGACGTGCTTGCCAATGTCAACTTCGCCCGCAGCTCGGTCGATGTGCCTGCGGGCATGGCCGCCGCACTCGAACACACGATGCATGACCGCAAGATCCCGGCTCTCGGAATCTGGGCACAAGTCCCGCACTACGTGTCGTCAATGACGTACCCCGCTTCGTCGGTCGCCCTGCTCGACGGATTGGCCGAGGCAACCGGTGTGCGCATTGCCGGCGCTGCGCTGCGCAACGAAGTCGGTATTCAGCGTGAACGGATCGACCAAATGGTCGCCGACAACGTCGACCACCAGCTGATGGTCACGCAGCTCGAGTCGTTGCATGACGCGGCGGTCGAAGACGATGCCGATGCCGCGGACGCCGCGGCCGAGATGCGCTTGAAGTCGGGCGACGAAATCGCCGCAGAAATCCAAGAGTTCCTCCGCGACCAGCCCGACGCCTAGTCCCGCCACAGAGAGCCCCGACCCCGATGTCACGCGGGTCGGCGCACTACGTTCGCGTCATGAAGATCGACGGCAACATCGGTAACAACCTCCACGACGTGCCCGCGCAGGCGAAGGACGTCGAGGCTGCTGGCTACGCGGGAGCCTGGGTCGCCGAAATGGCACACGACCCGTTCCTCCCGTTGCTGCTCGCGGCCGAGCACACTGAAAACCTGGAGATCGGCACGTCGATCGCGGTGGCGTTCTCGCGGTCGCCGATGACCGTGGCGAACACCGCATGGGATCTGCAGGCGTACTCGAAGGGCCGGTTCGTCCTCGGTCTCGGTAGCCAGATCAAGCCGCACATCGAGAAGCGTTTCTCGATGGAGTGGAGCAAGCCTGCGGCCCGGATGCGTGAGTTTGCCTTGGCTATGCGCGCGATCTGGAAAACGTGGCTCACCGGCGAGAAGCTCGAGTTCCGCGGCGAGTTCTACCAGCACACGTTGATGACCCCCATGTTCTCGCCCGACAAGCGTGAACTCGACGGTTTTGGTCCTCCGAAGATGTTTCTTGCTGGGGTCGGACCCCTGATGACCGAGGTCGCCGGCGAGGCATTCGACGGCTTCATTTGCCACGGCTTCACCACCGAGAAGTACCTGCGCGAGGTGACCATTCCTGCGCTGGCCCGTGGTCGAGAGAAGGCCGGCAAGACGATGGAAGGGTTCGAGATTGTCGGCCCATCGTTCGTCATCACTGGCAACAACGACGAAGAAATCGAGAAGGCTGCGATCGCCACTCGCAAGCAGATCGCGTTCTACGGTTCAACACCGGCGTATCGCCCCGTGCTCGACATGCATGGTTGGGGCGGGCTCCAAGACGAGCTGAACACACTGTCCAAGCAGGGCGAATGGGACAAGATGGGCACGCTCATCGACGACGAGATCCTCAATACGTTCGCTGTCGTCGGCGAGCCTGAGACGATCGCCGGTGAACTTGGTGCCCGATACGGCGACGTCATTCAGCGTCTCAGTTTCTATGCCCCGTACGCCAGCGACCCCGACCGGTGGTCCAAGGTGATGGCCGACCTCCGCGAGGTCTGATTCGCCACCCGACGGGCAACCTCCTCGTCAACTTCCTCATCGCCCTGGCGCTGGGCATCCTCGCGAGCCAATCCGCGATCTTCGGCCTGCTCTACGTCGTCTATGCCCTTGGGGCGTTCTTGCCGAGTCTCGCAATCGCAGTGCGACGGCTCCACGACACCGGCAAGTCGGGTTGGATGTTGCTCATCAGCCTCATCGCCATTGTTGGTTTCATTGTGCTGCTCGTCTTCCTCGTGGGAGCGAGCATGGGCACGAACGCGTACGGCGCAGCCGCCGAGGACTGATCGATGATGTCTCGGGATTGAGCCGACTCGATCCCGAGATCAGTCAAAGTTCGATGGTGCCGGACACGCGCACGTCGGCCACGCCTCCGACCCAAATCTCTCCGTCGGCCTGTTCGACCGAGATGCTGCCCGTGGTTTGCGCTGCGACATACGGCGCTTCCACAATGCCCATGGCGAGCAGCCACTGAGCAACGGACGCATTGAGACTGCCGGTCACCGGATCCTCGCGAATCGATCCGTTCGGGTCGTTGAAGAACGCACGGAGCTCAATCGTTGCGACATGACCGACCGGGTGGAGCCCGACCACGCCAACATCGAAGTGGCTCGCCGTGGCGGTTGGTGCAGGCAGACCGAGCACGTGCTGAGCAGACGAGAGCAGCAGGCCCATCCAGCCGGGACCGTTGTCGATCCAACTGCTGTCGACGACGTCGGCCGCGTCGATCCCGAGCACGTCGAGCACCCGGTCTAGATCGTTGGCATCGACGGGCTCGTGCCGGGTCATGGGCGGAGCGGCGAACGCAAGAGCACCAGATGCCGACTGGCGAATCTTGATGAGCCCGGCACCGCATTCCTGCACGATCACGCCATCACGCTTCGGGATACCGCCGGCTGCGAGCCATGCGGCACATGCCCCAAGCGTCGGGTGACCGGCGAAGGGCAACTCAGACTTTGGTTCGAAGATCCGGACTCGATAGTCCGCTGCAGCCACTGTCGGCGCGAGCAGGAACGCCACCTCAGACAAGTTGGTCCACCGAGTGACAGTCTGCATTGTCGTTGCCGACAGGTCCTGAGCCTGGTGCAGCACCGCCAGGGGGTTTCCGGTGAAGGGGCCCGCAGCAAACACGTCAACCTGGTCAAAACGGTAGGTCCTCACTGTTTGCCCTCATCTTCCGGTCCGTCTTGTCCGTCATGGCTGCACCGGCCGCAGACACCCTCGAGGGCGAAGTGTCCCGGCTCCAGCGTGAAGCCGATCGCATTGCGGGCTTCGGAAATAAACCGCTCAACCGTGTCGGCAGGCACGGATGTGATTCCGCCACAATCTCGGCACACCGCGATCAGTCCGTGGTCGCCACCGAGCCGGACGAGCGACGGTCCGTGCCCTGCATGCACATGCGTGACGATGCCGCGGTCGGACAACACGCTGATCGTGCGATAGACGGTTGCCTCGTGGATGCCCGCTGCCTCAGCTTGTGCCAGGGTCGTCAGCGCCCCTGCATCGATGGGCCCGCCGTGCCGCAGGAGCGCTGTGAGCACCGCGACCCGCGGCCCCGTCGCCCGACAGTTGTGCGTCCGGAGGATTGCCTCGGCGTCCTCGACCGTCCAGCCGTCGACCGTCCAGCCATCGATGGGAGTCACTGACTCGTCATTCGCGTCCATCGGCCGAGATTAGTGATCGACCATCAGCGATGAACGTTGACCCGGTTGCTGGCGTCAGTGTGCATGGCCGACGCCCACAGCGCGTCGGCGGAACGAACCGCCCGCGACAAAGGCAAGCACGAAGAACACCGCTGCTGTGAGCACGATTGTCGGACCTGACGCGACATCGAGGTGGTAGCTGGCGTTCATCCCGACAAACCCGCTGACCGCTCCGATCAAGCCGGCGAGCATGAGCATCCGGGAGAAGCTGTCGGTCAGCATGCGCGCCACCACCGCGGGGATGACCAGGTTGGCGGCGATGAGCGTGACGCCCATGACATTCATCGTCGACAACACCGTGGCAGACAGCAACACCATCAGAAGTGCATCGACCACGTTGGTCCGCACGCCCGTGGCCCGCGCCACTTCGGCATCGAAGGTGGTGAACAACAGCTGGCGATATCCGATGAAGATGAACGCGAGCGCACCGATCGAAACGCCGACGATCAGCCAGACGTCGGCCCAAGTGACGCCGAGCACGTTCCCGAAGAGCAGCGCATCGGCGTTCCGACCGGGCGACCCGTAGATCTGAACGACCGCAAGGCCGAAGGCGAACGCCGCAGTGGTCACGACACCGATCGCCGCATCCGATCCAATCGGTCGGCGCCGCACGATGCCGCCGATGGCCAACGCGGTCAACACGCCCCATGCCCCAGCGCCGAGGAACAGGTTGATCCCGAGCAACCCGGCCACCGCGTATCCGCCGAAGATGGAGTGCGAGAGCCCGTGGCCGATATAGCTCATGTTCCGCAATACGACATAGCAGCCGACGACCCCGCAGAGTGCGCCTGCAAGCGTCGCCACGAGCACACCGTTGCGGAAGAATTCGAACTCGAACGGCTTGAACACGTCGAGTGCCACGAGGCCTGGCTGTGCCACCGAGTTCACGCAGTCGCCTCGCCGGCGTCGCGAACGACGCCGAGCGGCGCGTCGACGACCACGCGCATTCCACCGTGCTCAAGGATGTGCATCGGCGAGCCGTAGGTCCGTTCGAGGACATCGGGAACCAGCACTTCGTCAGGCGAACCAGCCCCGATAATGCGGGTGTTCAGGCACACGATCTTCGGCAGATGCGCGGCGATCCCGTTGAGATCGTGGGTCGTCAACACGATCGTCAAGCCCTGCTGGTTGAGCTCATCAAGCAGGTGCAGGACATCGTGACGGGTGCGGACGTCCAACCCGGACGTCGGCTCGTCGAGGAAGATGACCTCGGCCTTGGTGAACAACGCCCGTGCGAGAAAGACACGCTGCTGCTGTCCTCCCGAGAGGTCACGAATGTGGCGGTGCCCGAGGCCTTCCAGGCCAAGCCGTTCGAGCACCTCGCGGATTTCGACACGTTCGGCACGCCTGATCCATGGAGTCCGCCAGCCGCGAGCTCGAGCCATTCCGACGCACTCGGCAACAGTGACCGGAAAGCTCCAGTCAATCTGTTCGACCTGGGGCACCAAGCCCACGGTCAGACCGGATCTCCGCACGACGGTGCCAGTCGATGGAGCAACCGTGCCAAGCAACGCCTTGAGGAGCGTCGACTTACCCGACCCCGAGGGCCCGACGATGCCGACCAAATCGCCGTCGGCTATCGACAAGTCGACGTCGCTGAGCACCTCGCCAACGCCATAGTCGACGCTCAACTGTGCCGCTTCAATCATGGCTGCGCCCGGCTTGACTGCCCCCATCGTGGGGGTCCGACTCGCGGGTAGCCCAATCATTGGGGGTACGTCGCTTCGTCGGTCGCGACGTTCCTGAGCTCGAACGCCGCGAGCGTCGCAGAGTCGCCACCGAGCGCATCGGTCATCGTGACAAAGTTGGACTTCATCAAACCGAGCCAGGAATGCTCGGCTGCGCCGGGCTCACCCGGCAGATCGTCGTCCCGAAGGTCGTCGACATACACCGCCCCGGTCTCGTTTGCGATCTGCTCGAGGACGGGCGAAGGGAAGACCTCCGAGCCAAACACCGCCGGCACCCCCTCCGCGTCGATCTGCTCGATCAGGTCGATGACGTCACCTGCAGTGGGCTCGCCGAAGTCGGCCGGCTGCACCGCACCGATGACGTTCCACCCATAGGTGTCGGCGAAGTAGGCGTACGCGTCGTGATACGTGACCAGCTTGCGTTGATCAACTGGAATCGTTTCGAACGTCGCCGCGATGACCTCATCGAACTCGTCGACCAGCGAGCTGAACGCTGCAAAATTGGTGTCGTAGAACGACTCACCGGCGGGATCGACGCCGACCATGGTGTCGCGGATCAGACCGGCATACACCTTGACCAGCGTCGGATCGGTCCAGAGGTGCGGATTGGGCTTGCCATCCGATTCAGGAAATGAGAAGTCGTACTTGTACTGGTCGGGTCGAATCGTCTCGTCGCCCAACTCGACGAGTGGTACGCCATTGGCAAGGTTGGCTTCGGCGAGTTCCTTCGTCGGTTCTTCTAACTGCAGTCCATTGATGAAGACCACGTCAGCAGTGCTCAACAATTCGGCTGCCGAAGGAGGCGGCTCGAAGGTGTGCGAGTTGGTTCCTTCGGGAACCAGGCCAACAATTTTCGCTCGATCGCCGATGATGTTGGCCGCGATCGAAGTGATGGGTGCGACCGTCGTGACCACGAGGAGCCGATCGTCCGAGGGCTCACCAGACGACGAGTCGGAACCGCCGCCACCCCCGCAGGAGACAGCAACGAGACTCGCGAGCACAGCGAGCGAAGCAAAACGAAAGGGGAAATGACTGCTCATCAAGTGCAACGCTAGATGCGAGCTGATCGCAACACGATGTCGTCCTCAAAAGAATCAGAGTGAAATATGACCGACCGACGCAATCAGGGCACCATCAGGTGGGCAATTGAGAGCGGATGTACATTGATCTCAGCTATGACCATCACACAGCACGACACCATCGATCCGACCGGCACCTCCGGCCGACACGACGATCACGGAATCCGTCTTTTGACGGGCCTGCTCGCCGAGAACGACGCAGCAGACGCGCTCGCGTTTGCGGCGGCCGGCGGCGCCGTGCTCGTCGCACCAGAGCCAGACGACGCCGTCGCTGCTGAGCTCTGTGGGGTCCGGGTCGAAGCCGCGCTCCCCCGTGCAGAGTGGTTCGTCACGCTTGCCGACCGCCCCGAAGCCGTTCGCCTCGACGGAGAGGTGCCCATTTTCAGCACCCTCCGCACGCTCAACGTCATTGGAAGTGACACAGCGATTGCCGCCACCACAAGTGTTCGGTTCCACCATGAGCCGACCATCACCGTCCGACGCGTCGGGAGCGGCTGCATCGTTGCATCCGGGGTGGCTGACCTCGATGCGCTCCAGCAACATCGCACGCTCGGCATCTACGTTGCTCGACTCCTCCGCCCAGCATTCCCGACGAGCACGCCGACACTCGGCCTCGCCGTCGTCGGGTACGGCCCATTCGGCGGCATGGGCTACCTGCATGGCCTCGCAGCGACCGAGACCGACGGGCTGGCCTTCAGCGCTGCGGCCGATAACTCGCCGGATCGCATCGAAGCAGCACGTCTCGACTTCCCTGATCTTGTCGGTCATGATTCCGCCACCTCGCTCGCCACGGACGACGATGTCGATGTGGTCGTGATTGCGACGCCCCCGAGCTTCCACGCCGAGTTGGCCATCGAACTCCTCCGTGCCGGCAAGCACGTCGTCATGGAGAAGCCGATGGCGATCACACGCGCTGACGCAGAGCAGGTCATCGCCACCGCCACCGAACACAACCGGACCGTGACAGTGCACCAGAGCCGGCGCTGGGACACCGACTTTCTCGCGGTCCAGCGCCTGATGCGCAATGGCGATCTCGGTGAGGTGTTCAATATTGAGACGTTCGTGGGCGGGTTCGAACATCCGTGCCGAGCCTGGCATTCGGAAGACTCCATCTCCGGCGGCGCCGTCTACGACTGGGGTTCACACCACGTCGACTGGATCAACCAGCTCTACGGCAGCGCACCGAGTCGAGTCCTGTGCACCACCCACACCCGGGTGTGGCACGACACGACGAACGTCGACCAACTGTCGCTGTGGATGCAGTGGGCTGACGGCCGTGAGGCCACTTTCCGCCAGAGTGACGTCTGCGCCATTCGGCGCCCCAAGTTCCACATCGAGGGAACAGCAGCGACCGTCGAGGGCCACTACCGGCCGCTCCGCACGGACGCTGTGGTCCCAGGACGTGGCCACCTTGAACACAACTCCCACCATGCCGAAGCGCCTGTCGAGTTGACCGTCGGCCGCTACGACGGCGAGCACGGCATCGTCACCGCGCAGGTCCGGCCGGCACCCGATCAGGGTTGGGGCTTTCACCGCAACCTTGCCGACCACCTTCTGCTCGGCGAGTCGCTTGCGGTCGAACCGGAACAGTCGCGCGATGTTGTCGCAGTGCTCGAAGCAGCCCATCGTTCGGGCAATGAGGGCGGATCCCTCATCGAACTCTAAAGATGCGGCACATCACGGGTCGTTGCGCATTGTCGCAGTCGGCATGATCGGGATCGGCGTCCTCGGCGCGGGATCGATGGTTGCGCGCCTGGCCGTGCTGCCTGCAATCAGTGCCAGCACTCGAGCGACACTCGCTGCCGCTTCGTCGTTGAGCACCCCACCATCGTCCGTCTGGTCTGATGTGTCTGTCGCCGACTATCAAGCAGTCCTCGATCACCCGGACGTTGACGCCGTGTACATCCCGCTGCCAAACGCCATGCACGAGGAGTGGACAATCAAGGCCGCGGCCGCAGGCAAGCACGTACTCTGCGAGAAGCCAATCGCGGCGAGCGTGCGGGCCGCAGAGCGGATGCGAGAGGCATGCGACGATGCAGGGGTTCTGCTCGCCGAAGCGTGGATGACACCCTTCGACCCCCGATGGGCAGAAGTGATGCGTCTTGCCGCCACTGGACTGGTCGGCGCCATCACCGAAGTTCGCTCAACCTTCACGTTCACGATTGGACCCGAGGCGAGCGACAACTACCGATGGGACCCCGCACAGGGTGGCGGTGCCCTGCTCGACGTCGGCATCTACTGCCTCGGGCCCGCCGTCCAGCTGTGGGGGTCGAAGCCGTCGCACATCGACGCCTCGATCACGCCCGCCGCGCTTCGTGGAAGCGGCAGTGTCGATGCGGCGACCACCGCGACACTTCGTTGGGGCGAGAGCCGATCCGCTCGTATTCGTTGCTCGTTCATCGATGCCGAGGAGCAGCGACTCGAGCTCGTCGGTTCCGATGGCACATTGCTGCTCGAAGGCGACGCCCACACCGGCGGGACCAGGGCGACGCAGATCGTCTTGCGCTCGAACGACGGAACAACATCGACCATCAACGTGGCGGCGGCTGACCCGTACCTGACCATGGTCGATGCGTTCGCCGCCGCTGTGGCTCACCAGGAACCGTGGGAGCATTCCGCCGAAGACAGCCTCAACATGTTGGGCCTGATCGAGAAGATCTTGGAGGTTTCATGAACACCCTGTCCACCGAACGCCCCGCGCCACGCCACGAGTGGCATGAGCTGGCGGCGAGCAGCATCCATGCGGTCCACTGGGACCCCGTCGAGCCGACGGCGCCACCATGTCTCCTCGTCCACGGCCTAGCTTCAAATGCCCATCTCTGGGACGGCGTCGGTTGGCGCCTTGCTCAAATGGGGCATCCGACTGTGGCCATCGATCAGCGCGGCCATGGCCAATCTTCAAAGCCTGACGACGACTACGCTATGGTGACGGTCGCCAACGAAGTCCACGAACTCATTGCGCTCTGGGATTGGACCGCGCCGCTTGTCGCCGGTCAGTCATGGGGCGCAAATGTTGTGCTCGAGTTTGCCCACCGCCACCCCGGCATTGCCCAATCGATTACATGCGTCGACGGCGGATTCATCCAACTGCAGGATCGTTTCCCGGTCTGGGACGATGCAGCTGCCGCAATGGCGCCACCGAAATTGATCGGCACACCGTTCGACCGGATGCAAAAGTGGATGGCGTCGTCGAACCCCGACTGGCCGGAAGAAGGTCGGCTCGGTCAGCTCGCCAATTTCGAAGTTCGCGATGACGGCACCATCGCTCCATGGCTCACGTTCGAACGACATCTCCAAGTGCTTCGCGGATTGTGGGAGCACCAGCCGTCCGCGCTGTACCCGGAGGTCAACACACCGCTGTTGATGATTCCCGCCGACACCGGCGACGTCGCTTGGACCTCGTCGAAACGCCAGGCAGTCGATGCTGCGATCGCAGCGCTCCCCCACGGCCGCGCCGAGTGGTTCAGCCCCGCGCATCATGACGTGCACGCGCAGCACCCGGCCAAGGTGGCCGATCTGCTTCATCGAGCTTCCACGGAGGCAGACTTCTTCCCATGAGCGCTCGATCAACTCCATCCGCATCGTCCGCAGCATCGTCAGCAGCATCGACCGCCGCATCGTCCGTGGGGCTTCCCCGTCTGCTCGTCATCATGGGCTCCGGTGAAACTGCACCAACAATGAAGGGTCCACATCGCCAGGTGTTCGAGCAGCTTGCGGCGTCGACCGGCGGGTCCGTCGACGCGGTCCTCCTCGACACACCGTTCGGCTTCCAGGAGAACGTCGAGATCCTCGCGGCCAAGACCGCCGAGTACTTCACCGACGCAGTGAGCCGACATGTCGCCATCGCAGGTCTGGCACGTACCGACCACGGCGATGTCGTTGGGATTGAGACGGCCATCGCCAAGATCCGTGCGGCCGACTGGGTGTTTGCCGGTCCCGGCAGCCCGACGTTTGCGCTCCGCCAGTGGGCTGGGACGCCGATCCCCGACTCGATTGGCGCCAAGCTACGCGACGGAGGTGCTGTTGTCTTTTCGTCAGCCGCGGCGCTGACACTCGGGCGCAAGACCATTCCGGTGTACGAGGTGTACAAGTCGGGCGCCGATCCGTACTGGGTCGACGGACTCGATCTGCTCACCGCCATCGGTCTTCCTGTCGTGGTGATCCCGCACTACGACAACAAGGAGGGCGGCAATCACGACACGAGCAAGTGTTATCTGGGCGAGCGGCGCCTGTTGATGCTCGAACCTGAACTCGATGATGATGTCTTCATCCTCGGCGTCGACGAACACACTGGCGTCATCATCGACCTCGACGCCCAGACTGCCGAAGTGGTCGGCAAAGGCGGCATCACGCTCCGCAAAGATGCGGTGTCCACCCGGATCGAATCCGGCGAGACCGTCCCCTTCAGCACCCTGCAGCGCGGCCCGGTTGGCGACGCCTCCGGCGCTGCCCCGGCGCTCGCGGTAGAACCCGTCCCCGAGACTCCTGACACGATGGTGACGGAGGGCGTCGAGATTCCGTCGCTGGCAGCCGATGCGGCGAGGCTCGAAGCCGAATTTGATGCTGCACTCGCTGCACGAGATGCCGACGCCGCGCTCGGCGCCATTCTTTCTCTCGACAGCGCGATGATCGAGTGGGGACGCGACACCCTGCAGGGCGACGAGATGGACCGCGCTCGAGCGTCGCTCCGATCGATGATCGTCCGGCTCGGCGCTGCCGCTGCTGGCGGCGTGCGTGACCCGCGTCAGGTTCTCGGTCCAGTCGTCGAAGCAGCCCTCGCTGCGCGAGTAACCGCTCGTGAAGCGAAGGCCTACTCCGTCAGCGATGCCATCCGCGACAATCTGGCCGCTGCAGGTATTGAGGTGCGCGACACCCCGCAGGGTGCCGAATGGGTGATCGACGAGCCGGCGAGTTCGTAGCCCCGGTCAGGCGAGCGGGTCGTCAATCGCTACCGCGAGCACGGCAGCGGGATCGATGTGCACCGGTTCGCTCAGCTGCTCGACGGTGAGGTGACACTTCATGCTATGCCCGGCTGACAGCTCCACCATCTGCGGCTCGGTGACTTCGCACAGACCTTTGATTGCGCGGTGACAGCGAGTATGGAACACGCAACCCGATGGCGGATTTGCGGGCGAAGGAATAGCTCCCATGAGTGGAATCCGGTCTTCGGCGATTCCGTCGACGCTCGGGACTGCCGAGAGCAGCGCCTCGGTATACGGGTGGTTCGTGCCGTTGAACATGGTGGCGGTCGAGCCAATTTCCATGATCCGGCCGAGGTACATCACCGCAATTCGGTCGGCGAGGTAGCGCACGACGCCAATGTCGTGGCTGATGAACAGGTAGCTCGTGCGCTCCTCGTTCTGCAGCCCAGCGAGAAGGTTCAGAATTGCGGCCTGAACAGAAACATCGAGCGCCGAGGTCGGCTCGTCGCAGACCACTACCTCTGGGTCGCCTGCGAACGCACGGGCAATGGCGACGCGCTGCTTGAGCCCACCAGACAGCTGCCGCGGTCGCATGTCAAGGTGGCGCGGCGAGAGCTGCATCGCCTCGGCAATCTCCTCGACTCGTTTGTCGGCTGCCGCGCCCTTGACTCCGGTCAGCTTGACGACGCTGCGATGCAGGATTCGGCGAACGGTCCAGGAGCGGTTGAGCGCCGAGTCGGGGTTCTGGAAAACCATCGAGATCGCCCGCACCGACTCCTCAACACGGGCAGTCGCCTTGCCGGCCATCTGGCGGCCACGCAACGTGATGGCACCGCCCTCGTCAGCGGCATGAACGCCGAGCATGGTTTTGGCGAGCGTCGACTTTCCCGAGCCTGACTCGCCGACAAGACCAAGCGTCTCACCTTCGGCAAAACCGAGGTCCACGCTCACGAGCGCAGGGACGTCGTGCCCACGTTGACGGAACGTCTTGGACACTCCGTTGACACCAATGACCTGTTCCGTACCAACGTTATAATTAACGGTGACTTCCTGAGGTTCGGGCACGTCACTGATCCGGTCGGCATGGTGACAACGCGTCCAGTGACCATCGCTCCGATCGACGATCGGTGGCACGTCTGTTCGACAGATTTCGGTTGCAATCGGGCATCGATCGATATATGTGCAGGTTGGGAGCGACGCACCAATCGGTGGCGCCGAGCCCGGGATCGCAAACAGCTCGCGGTCGGTTTTTCGCAGACCACGTCGTGGAATCGAGTTGAGCAGACCCTTGGTGTAGGGGTGGCTCGGGTTGTCGAACACCTCGTCGACCGTGCCTTCTTCGACAATCCGGCCGGCGTACATCACGCCGACCCGATCACACATGGTGCGGATGACCCCGAGGTTGTGCGCGATCAACAAGATCGCCGAGTTCAGTTCCGAACGCAGGTCGCGGACGAGGTCAAGTACTTCGGCTTCAACTGTCGCGTCGAGCCCAGTGGTCGGCTCATCGAGCACCAGCAGCGTTGGATCGCAGGCCAGCGCCATGGCAATGACGACACGTTGCAACATACCGCCTGACAACTGATGAGGGTAGCGGTCCATCACGCTCTCGGGCGCAGCGATGCGGACCCGTTTGAGTGCTGCGAGCGCTGAGGCATGCGCTTCGGAATTGGACTGGCCCATCACCTTGAATGCTTCGGAGACTTGCTTACCGATCTTCAGGACCGGGTTGACCGCCTGAACCGGATCTTGAAACACCATCGAGGCTCGTTGCGCCCGAAACTCGCGGAGTTCGCGTCCGGACATCGCAGTCAGCTCTTGGCCACCCGACTCGACGCGCCCAGCATCGATTCGGCCATTGCCAGGCAGATAGCGCAGGGCGGCGTACGCGGTGGTCGACTTGCCGCAGCCGGACTCGCCGACGAGCCCGTAGGCCTCGCCAGCACGAACTTCAAAGCTGACGCCGCGCAGCACGGCTCGAGGCGTGCCCCGGACGATGTAGGACATCTCAAGTCCGTCGATGGCCAGTGCCGGGTGCTCAGCTTCGGTCTCGGTGGGTAGCGGTTCCGTCGTGGTCATGATTTCAGCGCCTTATCGATCGAGTCTGCGATCAGGTTCACGCCGATCACTAGGCTGGCAATGGCGATCGCTGGGAAGATAGATGGCCACCAGATATCTCTGACGATTTGCTCGTAGTTTTGTGAGACGTCGATGCCCCAGTCGGCGTCGGTGATGTTCGAACCGACAAACCCGAGGAAGGCAAGCGTGGCGTAGGTGAACACCGCGTAGCCGAGCCGAACAGTGAGTTCGACGACAACGAGACCAGTCACATTAGGCAAGATCTCGCGACCCACGATGAAGAGTCCCGATTCGCCACGCATCTTCGCCGACATGACGTAGTCAAGATCGGATTCTGCGATGGCCGCCGACCGAATCGTGCGAGTAATCGCGGGAACGAACAGCACGGCGATCGTGCCGATGATGACTGGCGTCGATCGGCCGAAGGTGAACACCACCAAGATCGCCATCAAGATGATCGGGATCGACAAAATAGCCTCGATCACTCGGCTGAGAACCTCATCAACCCAGCCTCGGTAGTACCCCATGACCAAACCCAGCATTGTTCCGACGATGACAGCCATCGCTGTAGCAATGGGCGCAACAATCAGAATGGGGCGAGCCCCGTAAATAATTCGCGCATAGACGTCCCAACCGTTCTTATCTGTCCCAAGCCAGGCCTCTGATCCGGGCTTGACACGGGGTCCCGCTTCAACAAATTCCTTCGGACCGACTGACGTTAGAAGGCTTGGCCATAACGCTGCGAATACCCAAAAGCCGACAATAAGGACACCAAAGAGGAATCCTGGGCTTCGGTAGAGAACTCTGAGTTGTTCCCGTCTGATTTGGTTCTTCGCGCTTCTCTCCGACGTTGTCGGACCCCTGTCGAGTTCGCTCTTAGCAGCATCACCATTTGCAAGGTCTGATGTCTCGCTCATCAGTTGTCGCCAAGCGTTTGACGTGCCCGTGGGTTCATCCACGCCACCAGCAAATCTGCACCAAGAGTGGCAAGCATGTAGATGATCGCAACTGTGAGGACCCCTGCGCGAAGGACTGGGTAGTCAGCTCGGTCAACGGCACGGATAATGAGGTTGCCGACGCCTTGGTAACCAAACACAATTTCGAGAGCAACCATGCCTCCGAAGAGATAGCCGAGTTGAGTGCCGAGCACGGCAACTGTTGGTTGGAGTGCGTTGCGAGCTATGTGCTTTCGAAAGACTCGGCCAGTGGAGAGCCCACGCATGAAGGCGGTTCGGGCGTAATCAGAGTCGAGTGCTGTAATGGTTCCAGCCCTGGTGATACGAGCTATGTACCCGAAGTAGACCATTAATACGGCGATCACGGGTAGCAGCAAGTGCTGAATCTGAATCAGTGGCCCTGACCCTGGCGGCGCACTGGCCTGGACTTTGAAGAAGTCAAATGGGACGGCCAAAAACGCAAGCAGGAAGACGCCTGCTACAAAGTCGGGGATTGCTGAGAAAGCTAGTCCGGTGTTGACGATGAGACGATCAATCCAGCTGTCTTTCTTGTACGCAGCGACGAGACCGCCAAGAATCGACACTGGTACGATCACCAAGAGCGACAGGATGACAAGTTTGGCCGAGTTGGCTACGGCTTTCCACACCAAACTCATCACTGGCTCCCCTGTTGCCACAGAGAACGATTCCCCAAAGTCAAGTGTGACTACGGAGACCGACAGATTTGACAGCTGCGTTGCAACAGAATCACGGAGCCCAAGTGATTCGGTGACCTGCATTAACCGTTCAGGAGACGCCGTACCACCTGCAATTTTACGGGCTGGATCGCCGGGCGCGATATTCGGTATAAGCGTCACGATTACGAGCAGTATTGCCAACGTAACAAGTGCCAGCAATAGTCGCCTAATGATGAATCTTGTCACGTACTTTCTCGCCTCAAGTCGGAGTCGCTTTGTGAACGATGGCGAAGAGGCCGCAACGTTTCACCGTTCCAGCCTCTTCGCCACCGCTACTCCCCTCAGGAGGGGCTAGCGAGATTTAGCTCTTTGTAACGTTCTGGAACTGCATGTGTCCGAGTGCAGTTACTTCGAGGCCACTCACTGCGTCACTTGCGGCAGTGAGATAGTCGAAGAAGAACGGATACACGGCAGGCGTGTCCTCATGAAGGACCCGTTGGATTTTGCCAACTGCATCCTTCTGACCGGCCACATCGGTAGCGCCTTGATACGCCTTGAACAACCCGTCGAATTCAGCTGACGCATAGTTCGACGAGTTCCAATCGGCATCCGTCTGGAGCGCTCGACCGAAGAAGACATCCGGCGTGGGCCGGTGACCGTAATCGACGATACCGATGTCTGCTGAGGCTCCGCACGGACGACCAGGGCCCGACGTTTCAGGTTGCGTGCCCCAACTTGCACCAGAGCACCAGTATTCCCCGTAGAAGTCGGAGTTTGGCGTCACGCTAACCGGCGTTGTGATACCGACAGCGGCCAAGTTCTGTTCAACAATGGCGGCGATAGCTGGTATCTCACCGAGATCACCAACCTGAAGAACCGATTCAATGCCATCCGGATATCCCGCGTCTGACAAAAGTTGCTTCGCCATTTCCGGATCGTACGGACGTTGCTCTTGAGTGTCGTCGAAGTAGGGCAGGGTCGCATAGACGGGATGGTCATTTGCAATGACCGCCTGGCCTTCGTAGACCGTATCCACAATTTGCTGACGATTGATTGCGTAGCCAACTGCCTGCCGAACTCGAGGATCAGTGAATGGACCACCTTCTGGTAGCTGTGTGTTGAACCACAGTTGGCGGTGATTCGAGGACGGAGGCCGAAGAACGGTGACGCTTGAATCGTTGAGAAGCGTGGCTCCATCGGAGATCGAGAAAGACTGAAGTACATCAATCTCGCCGGCAGCAAACGCTGCAACTGAGGTGCCGCCCGAGTCGAACCCCTGCAGCGTGACGCTGTCCAAGTTGACACCGCCGCCCCACCAGTTTGGGTTAGGTGTGAATGTCGCGCGGAAGCTTGACGGATCGAAATCCTCGAGAACCCAGGCTCCCGTGCCCGTCACTCGATCGTTAAGAACCGTGCCGCTGCTGTAGTCCGCTGGTGTGATCAATGACTGCGGGTTGAAGAGCGAAACGAGAACTGGCAAGTTGCCATTCGGGGCATCGAGATTCATGACCACAGTCACGTCATCAGGCGTCTCGGTGCTTCCGGCACTGAAGACACCCGCGACACCCGCGCCAACTTCTGCCATCCGGTCCAGGGTCGCCGCAACGTCAGCCGATGTCAGTGGTGCGCCGTCTTCTTGCCAAGTGACTCCATCACGAAGTTTGAACGTCCACTGTGTGGCGTCCGCGTTAGGACTCCACTCAGTAGCTAGCGCAGTTGCGGCGATGTTTCCATCGCTGCCTAGACCAACAAGGTATTCGAAGCTTTGCGAGAGCACGGCGTAGGTGCCGAGGTCAAGCATGTTGAGCGGGTCAAGACCCGAGTTAGCGTCGCCGGTCTGAATTGCCGCAGTCACGTCGCCGCCTGCTGCGCTGGCTGGAGCTTCGGTTGTCGCTGGCGCCTCGGTGCTCGCTGACTCTCCACCGCCCGAGTCACTCCCGCTGCTGCTGTCGTCGCTGCCGCAAGCCGCAATTACTGCGCCCATCATCGGCATTGAAAGGCCGATCATTGTGCCGCGCTTCACGAAGTTACGTCGGTTGATTTTCCCTTGAGCGTAAGCCTCAATGAGATCAGCCTCAATAGGGCCTCCCGAGCGACGCGCCCAGTCAATACGTTTCCAGTCCATTCAAATTCCCCCTTGGGATATGAGTACACGCCGCGGGAACCGTTATCCCTCGACACGACGACCATAACGAACAGGCCCCCTGCGGACAAACCATGCCCTCAGGTTCTCGCGCTCATTGGTCGTCGCCCCAGCAAGGTAGCACGGTTCCAGGAACGGAATGACATCAGTCACATGTTGACCTGAGCAGTAACAATTCGACCGTTGGGCTCGCAGGGAGGGCGGGATTGCGGGGCGTCAGAACACGATGCCAGACGAGCGCAGCGCTGCGATCCGCTCGACCGGAGAGGCAATGACCGCCGCCAACGTGAGTTCGAGGCCCAGGTCCGAGGACTCTCGGTACCACTCCCATTCGATGACCCCGGTCGCCCACTTCTCCAAACGATTCATCCGGGCAGTGAAGATGTGGCGGGCGAGCCGCGCAACATCACATTCGCCGATCAACATCGCCTCGGTCGCGGCCTGTGCCAGATCGTGTTCGATGATTTGCACCACGCGGTCGCCGACTGATCCCATCCCATGGGCGCCCGGACCCAACCGCAGACTCGCAAAGATCGGACGCCAAACATCGATTGCTGTTCCGACGGTGTCGTCCAGCGCCTGGAAGAGCGCCCGAGTCGTCTCGATGGGCCCCCGAGCAGGCTGGTCACCGAAGCCGACTTCGAGCTGATCAAGCCCGTTCGAGACGAATGCGACCAGCACACCGTCGCGGTCACCGAACTGGTTGTACAGCGTTGCGACGGCTACACCGGCCCGAGCCGCGAGCTTGCGCATCGTGAGACCCTCAAGACCCTCTGCGGCGATGATCTCTCCTGCGGCCGCAAGGACTTCGGCACGCGTCCGCTCCTGTCGCCGCTCCCAACCCGACTGAGTCGGCGCCTCAGCGGGTCTCACCGAACTGGCTCCCATAGGCGAGGAGCATACGACTCACCTGACCAACGATCGTCAGTCCCGATGCGATGTCCTCAGACTTGACAAGTGTTCGGAACGATGGTCCCATCACCCACATGACCCGCCTCGGTTATCAGATCCCCAACTTCACCTATCCCGGCGTCGGCCCGGCCAGACTGTTCGACGCCGTCGCACAGCAAGCGCGCGAGGCCGACTCGAGTGGATTCGACACCGTGCTGGTGATGGACCACTTCTACCAACTTCCGCAGATCGGCGACCCCGACCAATACATGCTCGAGTGCTACACGCTGCTCGCCGCGCTCGCTCGCGAAACCAGCAACGTCCGGCTGTCGTCCCTGGTCACCGGCAATACCTATCGCAATCCAGCGGTGCTGGCGAAGACCGTCACGACGCTCGACATCGTGTCGCAAGGCCGAGCCACCCTCGGGATCGGTGCAGGCTGGTTCGCCTTGGAACATGACGCGTTCGGCATCGAATTCGGCACCTTCACCGATCGATTCGAGAAGCTCGAAGAAGCACTACAGATTGTCAGCCCAATGCTTCGGGGCGGCAAGGCAACCGTCGACGGCACGTGGTACGCAACACTCGACGCGATGAACGAGCCGCCGCCGGTCTCAAAAGTGCCGATCATGATCGGCGGCGCCGGAGAGAAGAAGACCCTCCGCATGGTGGCGCAGTACGCCGACGAGTCGAACCTGATCTGCGACGACGCCGCGATCGCCCACAAGCTCGATGTCTTGGCGGCACACTGCGCCGCCGTTGGTCGTGATCGTTCCGAGATCACCGTCAGCAAGCAGAAGAACTGCTGCATCGCTCCCACGCACGACGAAGCACGCTCGGACATGCTTGCGTACTTCGCACGGCGGGGCTTGGACGTGTCCAAGATGAGCGAGGACGACCTTGCCACACGACTCGGTCAGGTCGTGTGGGGCGACCCAGATGAAGTCGGGGAGCACTTCTCGTCGCTGCTTTCTACCCACGACGGTCTCGATGGCTTCACCATCAACATGATCCCCAACGGGTTCATCGAGGGCCGCGTCGAGTTGCTCGGCCAGACCCTCGCTCCCCTATTCAGCTGACTCGCTGGCGGGGTGAGGGCGGCGGCCTCAGCTCGAGAGCAAGTCGAGTTCCTCGTCGAGGTACTCGGCCTTGCACTTGCTGCGCTGCAACTTGCCGCTGCTCGTCTTCGGGAGCGTGCCCGGCTGCACGAGCATGATATCGCGCGGCGGCAGGCCACTGACTTCGAGCGCACGGTGATGGATCCGTTCACGCACGTCGGCCAGATCACCAGAGGTTTCGGTCAGCCGAACCTCGGCCACGACGACCACGCTCTCTTTGCCCTTGTAGCCCTCCATACCAAACGCGATCACGTTGCCCGCACGAACACCGTCGAGTGGGCCGACCGCGCGCTCGATGTCTTCGGGGAACACGTTGCGACCGCCGACGATGATGACGTCCTTGATCCGGCCGCACATCACGAGCTCGCCATCGAGGAGGTAGGCGAGGTCACCGGTGCAGAGCCAGTCGTCGTGGAACAGCGCAGCGGTGGCGTCGGGCCGCTTGTAATAGCCGGGGGTGACCGACGTACCCCGAAGCAACAGCTCGCCGACGTGACGTTCCGGCAGCGTTTCAAACGTCTCGGGATCAACCACCTTCATTTCGAGACCAGGCACCGCTGTTCCGAGGAGCGGGAGTTTGCGGGCCGTCACGGCGAACTCGTCGGTGTCGAGGACTTCGATCGGCTTGGCGACTCGCTCGGTTTCCAGCACGATGCGGTCCACGGTGTCGGTACGCAGGCCGCGACCACGAGTGGGGAACGAGCCGCCGATCGCTACCTCGGCCATGCCAAACGCTGGGAAGACACCGCCAGCATCGAAACCGAACCGCGACGCCTCGGCGACAAAGGCCTCGACCGCTTTTGGATCGACCGGCTCGGCACCGGAGAGGGCCAACGAGAGCCGCGACAGGTCAAGGCCGTTCATGCGCTTGAGCGCCCGCGTCGCGAGAACCCACGAGAAATTTGGACCAGCGGTCGCCGTACAGCCGTAGTCGCTGAGCCACTGCATCCAATTGCCGGGGTGCGCGAGGAAGTCTTGTGGCGCCGCCTGCACGAGGTTGACGCCCTTGGTCATCGGGATGGCGAGGAACCCGACCAGACCCATGTCGTGATAAAGCGGCAGCCACGACATCATCGTTTCGCCCTGCTCGATCTGAGCGGCCTCAAGACAAGCATCGACGTTGGCGGACAACACGCGATCAGGAATCATCACGCCCTTCGGCTCGCTCGTCGAACCGCTCGTGTACTGCAGAATGACGAGACGCTCGGGATCGTGCGCCGGAATCTCGAGACGGTCTCCATGCGGCACGTTCGGTGCACCCGGCAGGACGGAACGCATCAGTTCGATCGGCGGGTCACCCTCAGCAGCGGTGTAAAAGTCAGCGAGTTGATCGTCGATCAGGACGAGCTTGGCATCGCCGTGGCGAATCCGGCCGCGGGTGCTGTCGATAAAGGCATCAAGGGATCCCATGCGCATCGGTAAAGGCAGCACCATCGACGCAATGCCGGCCATCCAGCAGCCACGCACAATGGTCATGAGCTCGCGACTGGTCGGCCCGAGCACTGCGACATGATCGCCGGGCAACAGGCCCTTGGCCTGCAGCGCTGCGCCGACTGCACGCGCATCATCGTGGATCTCGCGCCAGGTGACGAGCGCCGGGCGCCCATCGGCATCGAGGTCGCCGCTGAGGACGGACTTGCCGACAAAACGGACCCCTGTGCCTAAGTCGGCGGCTTGTTCCAGTCGGGTGATCGTGGAATCGACAACATCCATGGCCCGCGACGGTAACGCATCACCAACGATTCGTCGACGGATCGTGGCTGTCCAGAACGCTATTGGCTGCCGTCGAGCCGACCGGGCAGGTGATGCATCGATCCACCGCGCACCTTGACCTCCTTGGGCTGACATGCGTGGCAGCCGTACTCGAGGTGAATGCCCTGAATCGACATTTGCGTCCCGCGTGATTTCTCAAGGATGACTTGCGGCAGGTGATACAGGTCGTCACCGCCACATATCGGACACTTCGGCCGCGGATCACGCGTCCAGCTGATCTTGCACACGTCGCAGGTGAGTTCGAGCGTCCCGTCGCCAACGGGCGCACCGCGCAGATGCTCGTCGCTGTCGCAGGACGGGCAAACAATCTTGAGGGCCATGGCGCTTCGAGCGTACGACACCCCATCGGCATCGAGCTGCGATCAGCTGTGCCCGAATGCCTCCACCAGTTGTGTTCGGCTGCTCTCGGGCATTGAGGTGTAGAGCAGTTCGGCGCCGTCAAAGCGCCTCGCCTCAGCACTCAGGTCGCTCACGTGGACGTGCTCGGCAAGGATCACGACCGCAGTCGTCCCGTTCTCGACGGCCGCCTTGAACCAGTCGACCCACTCGTCTGGGATACCGATGTCGACCACCTTCGCCGTGACGGCACCGACCCCAGCCCCGACACCGAGTCCGGCAACCCAGCCGATCGGGCCACCGATGATCAGGCCAAGCAGGCCGGTCCACATCGCTCCCGACGCTGCGGCACGGCCGGGTGTCAGATCCATCGTCTCCATCACACTGACTTTGCCGGCGTCGTTCTTGCCCACGACGACGGCGTCTTTGAGCGCAAGCTTGCCAGCGTTGCGCAACCCGGTCATGGCGAGGAGGTACTCCTGCGCACGAGTCGAGGTATCGAAGGCGACGCCGATAATGACTGGGGCATCGGGATCGGGATCGACGGACGGCCCTGCGCGCAGACTTGGGTCGGGCGGCTGAAAGTCGGACATGCCACAGTCTGGCCACGAAACACCGCAGTCAAACGGTTGACGAACACAAACGGATCAGGACCGCGCGTCAAGTGACCCCGTAGGCTCGGGGGCCGTATGAGCGAGACCGACACCACCGCACACAGCGCCGACACTCCTGCCCACCGGTACACGTCGGCACTTGCCCAGGACATCGAATTGCGGTGGCAGCAGACCTGGGCCGACGACGGGACCTTCAACGCTCCCAACCCTGCTGGCCCACTCGCCGACCCCGACGCGGTTGCGGCGCGCGGCGACAAGCTCTTCGTCCTCGACATGTTCCCGTACCCATCCGGCGTCGGCCTCCACGTTGGCCACCCACTGGGCTTCATTGGCACGGACGTCTACGCCCGATTCCAACGAATGGCCGGACGCAACGTCATCTACACGATGGGCTTCGACGCATTTGGTCTCCCCGCCGAGCAGTACGCCGTACAGACCGGAACCCACCCGGCAATCACAACAAACGACAACATCGCAAACATGAGGCGCCAGCTGCGTCGCCTCGGGCTGAGTCACGACATGCGACGCTCAGTCTCCACCACTGACCCGGAGTACTACCGGTGGACGCAATGGATCTTCAGTCAGGTCTTCAACGCCTGGTACGACGAGGATGCCGAACGGGCCCGGCCGATCGATGAGCTGATCGCCGAATTCGAGGCCGGCGATCGGGTGGCACCCGACGAACGAAGCTGGAGCGAGCTCTCCCCCGCCGAACGCAACGAGCTCATCGACGACCATCGCCTGGCCTATGTCTCTGAGGCGCCGGTCAACTGGTGTCCCGGTCTGGGCACTGTCGTGGCAAACGAAGAAGTGACCGCCGACGGCCGTTCCGACCGCGGCAACTTCCCGGTATTCAAGCGCAACATGCGGCAGTGGATGATGCGTATCACCGCGTATGCCGACCGCCTGATCGACGACCTCGAGTTGCTCGATTGGACCGAGGCCATCAAGGCGATGCAGCGCAACTGGATCGGCCGCAGCCACGGCGCCAAGGTCGACTTCGAATCGTCTGCTGGCACGATCACCGTCTTCACCACGCGACCCGACACCTTGTTCGGCACATCGTTCATGGTGCTCTCCCCCGAACATCCATACGTCGACGAGCTGGCCGGCCCGGACAAGGCCGACGAGATCGCCGCCTATCGCAAGCAGGCAGCTGCCAAGAAGGACTTCGAGCGGCAAGACGAAACGCGCGAGAAGACGGGCGTGTTCACGGGGGCCTACGCCACGAACCCCGTCAACGGTGAACAGATCCCGATCTGGATCGCCGACTACGTCCTCATGGGTTACGGCACCGGAGCCATCATGGCCGTGCCCTGTGGCGACAGCCGCGACTTCGAGTTCGCCCGCAAGTTCGATCTGGCCATCCCGGCAATCCAAACTCCGCCGCCGGCCTGGTTCAAAGAACGCGGTCTGGACGTCACCCTCGACACACGACAGTGGCCCGAGGCCTTTGTCGGCGATGCACCATACGTCAATAGCTCAAACGGCGAACTGTCTCTGGACGGGCTGGTCAACAAGGCCGAAGGCATCGCTGTGATGAACGCCTGGCTCGAACGGGCGAATGCCGGTGAGGCGACCATCAATTACAAGCTGCGCGACTGGCTATTTAGCCGCCAGAGATACTGGGGCGAACCGTTCCCGATCGTCTACGACGCCGACGGCAACCCGCACACACTGCCCGACTCGATGCTGCCGGTCGAGCTCCCCGAGACCGAGTCGTTCTCCCCGCGCACCTTCGACGATGACGACGAATTCTCCAGCCCCGAGAGCCCCCTCGATCGCCTCCAGGACTGGGTGAACGTCGAACTCGATCTCGGCGACGGCGTGCAGATGTATCGCCGTGACACCAACGTGATGCCGCAGTGGGCCGGATCGTGCTGGTACGAGATGCGATACCTCGACCCGACAAACACGGAGACCTTCTGTGACCCGGCCGTCGAGGAATACTGGATGGGTCCACAGACCCACATTCGCCCGGACCATCCGGGTGGCGTCGACCTCTACGTCGGCGGCGTCGAACATGCCGTGCTGCACCTGCTGTACGCCCGGTTCTGGCACAAGGTCTTGTTCGACCTTGGCCACGTCAGCTCCAAAGAGCCGTACGCCCGCCTGTTCAACCAGGGCTACATCATGGCCGCGGCGTTCAAGGACGAACGCGAGATCTATGTCGAGGCGACGGAAGTCGAAGGATCCGAGGACGCCGGCTTCACCCACGACGGCCAACCGGTCGCACGCGAGTGGGGCAAGATGGGCAAGTCGCTGAAGAACGCCGTCTCGCCCGACGAGATGTACGAGGAGTACGGGGCCGACACGTTGCGCCTCTACGAGATGGCGATGGGCCCACTCGACGCATCGCGGCCGTGGGAAACACGTGACGTCGTCGGCATGTACCGCTTCCTGCAGCGGCTCTGGCGCAACATGGTCGACGAAGAAACTGGCGCCTGCACTGTTGTCGACACCGCTCCTGACGCCGCGACCGACAAGCTGTTGCATCGGACCATCGATGTCGTTCGCATTGAGATGGACGCACTCCGGTTCAACACGGCGATCGCCAAGCTGATCGAGTTGAACAACGCCGTCACCAAACTCGACGCCACACCCCGAGCGGTCGCCGAAGCGATGATTCGCATGCTGGCACCACTCGTCCCGCATATCACCGAGGAACTGTGGCGCAAGCTCGGCCATGACGACACCGTGGCCTACATCGAGTTCCCAACCGCTGATCCGGCGCTACTCGTCGACGACACCATCGAGGTCCCTGTCCAGGTCAACGGCAAGGTGCGCGGCCGAATCACCATCCCCGCCGACGCCGACCAGGCCACAACCGAAGCGGCGGCGCTGGCCGACGAGAAGGTGATTGCCACACTCGCGGGCAACACGCCGAAGAAAGTCATCGTCGTGCCCGGCCGCATGGTCAACATCGTCGTCTGACGACTGCGGTCAGGCGTCGACGAGTTCGCGCTCGGGCTCGGGCTCCTCGCCAGCGATTGCACCCTCGTCATGTCCACCCTCGACGTTCAGCGCGGGCAGGAGACGATCCAACCATTTCGGCAACCACCAGTTCTTCTCACCGAGTAACTCCATCGTCGCGGGGACGAGCAACATGCGCACCAGTGTCGCGTCGAGGAAGATCGCCGTTGCCAGCCCGAGACCGAACATCTTGATCACACGAGCGTCCTCGAGCACGAAGCTGCCAAAGACCACAACCATGATCGCCGCCGCTGCAGTGATGACGCGGGCGGTGGCTGCGAGTCCGTCTGCAACCGAGGTCACCGGATCGCCCGTCTTGTCGTATTCCTCGCGCACCCGTGACAAGAGGAAGACCTCGTAATCCATTGAGAGACCAAACACGATGGCGAAGAGCATCATCGGCAGGAACGGCTCGATCGGACCGCTGCCGGTTCCCAACAGCTCAACACCCCAACCCCATTGGAAGACGGCGATGACGATGCCGTACGCGGCGCCGATCGACAGCAGGTTCATGATGACGGCCTTGAGCGGGACCAGCACCGAGCGGAACACCATCATCAGCAGCAGAAACGACAGCGTCAAGACAGCGAGGAAGAACACCGGGAGTCGGGCCCCGAGATAATCAGAGAAGTCAATGCTTGACGCGACAGCTCCCGTCACCTTCACGTCAAGCCCCGACAGCTCGACCGCTCCCGGAATCACGGTGTCGCGCAACTCGCGCACCAGGGCCGAGGTGGCCTCGTCCTGCGGGCCAGTCTCGGGGACGACAAAGATCTGGAACGCCTGCTCGTTCTCGGATGGGATCGGTCCGAGTGCGCGCGCAACGCCGTCCGCATCGTTCAGTGTCGCAACGAGGTTCTGCGCCGCGCCGAGCTGACTCGGGTCGTCCAGTTCTGCAACCACCAGCAGCGGGCCGTTGCTCCCGGCACCGAAGCCTTCCGCGAGCAGTTCGTATGCCTGGCGGGTGGTGGTGTCTTCCGCGAACGTGCTCTCGTCGCCGAAACCAAGGCGCAGACTGAGCACCGGAATACTCATTACGAGCAACAGCACGGTGACGCCGATTGCCATCGGCCACGAGTGGTGCTGCACAAAGCGGCTCCACCGATAGGCCCAGGTCTCGCGCAGCGGCTTCTCTGCGCGAGGTGGCACCACTTCGCGCAGCCCCGTGATGAAGAACGACGTCACCAGCGTGGCAATCGCCATCACGACGAACACTGCAGCCAAGGGAGCGAAGCCGAGGCCGACGGCCAGGAGCGCCACGGCGACAAATCCAGCCATGATCAAGCCACGCCAGCGGGTGACCTCAACGCGCTCACCGGCGAAACCGATCAGTGCAGGCAGCAGCGTGACCGAGGCAACCATGGTGATCGCCACCGTGACCGCCGCGCCAGTGGCGAGACCGTTGATGAACGCGAGTTGCATCACGAACATGCCGAGCAGAGAGATCACCACCGTGAGGCCGGCAAACAGTACCGCTCGTCCAGCGGTGTCGATCGCACGCACTGTTGCATCGTGCGGCGACATGCCGTCGCGCGTGCCCTCTCGGTACCGGGTGACGATGAACAGCGCGTAGTCGATGCCGACACCGAGACCGATCATGGCGCCCAACGTGGTGGCGAAGTCCGGGATTGACATCACGTTGGTGAGCAGCGTGATAGTGCCGACACCGATGCCGACACCGAACAGGGCGACGCCAATCGGCAGGCCCATTGCGAGCACCGACCCGAACGCCAAGATGAGAATGACCACCGCGAATGCCAGGCCGATCAGTTCAGACTCCGGGGGCTCGAACTCGGCAAGTGCGGCGCCACCGATCTTGATGCTGACACCATCGATGTCGATCTGGTCGACGAGCGTCTCAATGTCGCGACCAATCTCACTCGCTCGAAGCTCATCGGTGTTCTCGTCGAAGTCGATGCTGGCATAGGCGATCGATCCATCGGGAGACACGAGGCCGCGCTGTTCGCCGATCGGCGAGTAGGGGCTCGTCAGTGTGACTTCCTCGATGGCGCCGACCTCGTCAAACAATGCCGACATCTCGACTTGGACCACGGCGGCTCCGACGCCCTGCTCAGCTTCAAACACGATCGAGCCGGAGATGAAGCTTCCTCCCGCACCGAAATTCTCCTTCAAGATCTCAAAACCAGCCAGCGAGTCGGAGTCGGGGCTCTCGAACGAACTCTCCGACGAACTTCCGATGCTCCCAACTGCGGCCAACGTGCCCACGAGCACGACCACCCATGCGGCGAGGACGGTACGGCGGCGACGGAATGCGAACGATCCGAGGCGTTCCCAGATCGACGCGTTCGGACCCAGCGGCGTCGCCCCATCGCCTTCCGCGTTGTTGGACAATTTGTTCATGAATGGGAGCATGGTCGGTACCATGAGGCTTTGCAAGCACTGACCACCCATCGTGTCCAACGACACAACCCGACCGATTCGCGATGACTCAACCCAACCACGAACCAGGGGCGCAGCCATCCGTCGAGACCCAGGTCCCAGCCGGCGATGTCGACCCACGGGTCGAACGCTCTCGCACCTCAGTCGTCAGTGCCGCTGCTCAACTCCTGCTCGACAATGGCCCGGACGCGATTACCCACGCGCGGGTCGCTGCAGCAGCGGGCGTGAGCCGGACCACGGTCTACAAGCACTTCCCCGAGCGCTCCGACCTGCTCTTTGTCACGGCGGAGGCAATCGGAAAGAACGTTCCCAACCACAACGACATCACGGGCGATCTGCGGACGGATCTGCGGATGTTCCTCGATCACCTTGCGAGCGACCTGCGTGACCCGGTCCGCACTCGGATCATCGCGATGATGATGGAACGCGGGCTACATGATGATGCGGTTGCGTTGGTTCGCAACACCTTCATGCAGAAGTTCCGCGTGGTGTACACCGCCATCACATCGGCGGGCGTTGCGAGAGGTGAGCTCAGCGCTGACGTCGACGTCGAACTCGGCCTCGCCTCAATGGCCGGGTCGTTGATCTATGCGCGGCTCCTCACCGATCGGCCGATCGACGATGCACTCGTCGGCCGGGTGATCGACAACTTCATTCGAACCAACGCGCCCCGCTGACCACCCGCTCGACCAACTCAAAGCTGGCGTCAGCGGGTGCTGCGGGACAGCGCCTGCAGCGCTTCGCCAGCGACAGCGCTGAACCGCTCGATCAGCGCCTCGAGCCAGGCCGGGTCATCGTCGGCAAAGCTCGCGCGCACCTGGGCTCGGATCGCCGACGCGTCGTCCCCGGTCGGATCGCCGTAGGCGTGCAGCCACGCATCGGCACGCAACGACTGGAGCACGCTGAAGACGTCCACCGTTCCGAACTCGAGAGCGGCCGAGGTGACTTCGACATCAGGCAGCAGCCCGTCAAGAGCCCCCAGCCAGTCGCCGCTGAGCGCCGCCGACACACTCTCGCCATCATGCATCGATCGGACCTCGCCCCACCAGTCCGTGCCGCGCTGGTAGCCGGGATCACCCTTGGCGTGATGGGAGATCAGTTCGCCGTGGCTCCATGGACCCAGCCCGGTATGGAGATCAACGACGCCAAGTCGCTGTGCACCGCCAACGATTTCGGCAAGGTGCTCATGCATCCAACGATTCGACCAAACCGGCCCCGATCCACCGTGGAAGATTCCCGTCGGATGGTCGTACTGACCACCGCTCACGATTTCCTGGAATCGGCCGAGGCCGACCTCACCCGCCACCTCCATCAGCGCTGCGGTGGTCATCTGCTGGGTCTCATCGTCCCAGATTGCCGGCACGAGCAGATCGGCAATATCGCCGTACCCCGTGTTACGCGGCACGTCGGCCCAGTCGACGAAGTTGCGATTGACATCGACATTGTCTTCATTGACGCGTCGCACCCAGGAAAAACCGACCGGGTTGAAGGCGTGCAGGAGGACAACTCGCAAGCTTTCAGGGCCGTGACCCGGGCATTCGTCGAGCCACCAGGACTGCAACGCCGACCCGGCGTACCCCTCGACACCATGCGTGCCCGACACGAACAGCAACACATCGGTGGCGTCAGCTGAGCCCAGCACGGCGACATCGATTGCCAACTCCTCGCCTCCGCGTCCGCTCACCGGATGCGGAAACGAGGTGACCTCAGCCCCGGCGGTCGAGGCGGCATCAAGAAAGCGTCGACGTGCGACGGCGTAGGTCTGGTCGAGGAGACGGGTCATCTGCAGATGCTTTCAGATCGAGCTGGCGACTACTGACCTTCGCTGAGAAGTTGTTCGAGCACCCGGATATATGTGGCGGTGTCCTGTGCGCCTGGTATCGAGACCCTGTCGCCGACGCAGTTCGGCTCGGTACCGCGTTGATACCGAGCCGAACTGCGTCGTCGTGGTCACTGATCACTTCGGCTCCGAGTGCCTGTTCACGCGCCCGATACTCAGTGGCGAACTCGACTGGATCAAGGCCGCAGTCGCCCGCGAGCGACGCGATCACACCGCTGTCTGAAATGGTGCGGTTGTCAGCGAAGTACGCCTTGAACATGGCGCGGTGAAATGCTTCTTCGACGTCCGGACCATAGGTGGCGGTAAGTTTGGAAGCCGCAAGTGCTGGCAAGCTGTGGCTGGGATGCTCGTGTTCTGATGCCCACGGTGCAGTGACTTCCAGTCGGGCGTCCGCTTCGGGCATTCGGGTCCAGTTCCGCGTGTAGGCAATGAATTCTCCGCGGGTCTTCCGGCCCGTTTCAGTCGAGCGGAGCATGAATGATTTCCACTCGATGACGATTCGGTCGCCAAAGTGTTCTTGCACATCGTCGAGGCGCACGGCCGCGACATAGCATAAGGGTCAAAGGAAGTCGGAGTCGACGGTGAGTCGCAGTGGTTCTGTCATTGCTCAGGTCCGGACAGGGATGACTTCGAACTGTCCGCCGACCTTGCCGTCGCTGGCTCGAAACTGTTCGATGACCTGTTTGTGGATTTCTCGCCAATCCATGATTCAGCTTTCAGTTGCTGAAATTGTCGTTGGAGTTGTTGCCGGATTCGAATTGCTTGAACGTGATCACGGCAAGACACAGCCGCAGCGTTGAGGGGCGCCGAGGAATGGAGCCGCGGCAGCGGGTGGGGCGTGTGCTGATCGTACTGACCTGGCCCCGGCTCGGTTCAACGAACACGTCAAGGCGCCCTCGGCGACACCTGACTCGAAGGCGTTCAACAACCGAGGGGTCCGGTCGGCCAAGATAGAGGAGATGCAGGTCGCGCCCAAGAGTTCGACAACAGCCGGACAGGAGCACCGTGCCCCGCTCCGTCGACGCATCCGACACGTCCTGCTCGGTGACGGCCCGATCATTCCCCTTGCGGTATCGCACGGATTGTCGGGCTCTGCCGACGCGTTCGTCACAGTCAGCCTCGCCGGATCATTGTTCTTCAACATCAGCCCAGACGCATCGCGACAGCAGGTGCTGCTGTACCTCCTGGTGACGATGGCGCCGCTTGCGGTATTGGCACCGCTCGTCGGGCCCGCCGTCGACCGATTCCGACGCTCGCAACGTTTCGTCGCGTCGATCTTCTATCTGCTGCGTGCCGTCAGTTGCTTGGCAATGGTCAGCTTCCTCCTCGATCTGACCTTCTATCCACTCGCGCTCATTTTGCTGATCGCGAGCAAGGCCTCAGGCGTGGTCAAACAGACGCTGGTACAGCAGCTGGTCGACGACCCTGACGAACTGGTGGCAACCAACGCGCGGCTGGCGCGCTTGGCGAGCATCACCGCCGCCATTGGCGCTGGCGTCGCCGCCGCGTTACTGACGGTCAGCGGACCAGGCTGGACGCTTCGCATCGGTGCAGTGCTGTTTGCCCTCGCTTCGTTCATTGTCCTGCGGGTCCGAACACCGAAACATGTCGTCGTCGCCACCGATGACGTCGAATATGCCGAGACTCACCTTCCCGTGGTGTTCGTCGCGTCGGTCGGCATGGTCGCGATACGCGCCGCCGTCGGATTCTTCTTGTTCACGCTTGCCTTCACGTTGCGACGCGATAGCCAGCCCGCGGTCATCTACGGACTCGCAGCCGCGTGTTACGGGTTCGGGGCGTTCGCCGGTCACACCGTCATCAGCCTGCTTCGCCGGCGGTTCAGCGAACAGCAACTCATTGGGTTGGCAATCGCTGCGCCGGCGGCGTTCACCGCCGTCGGGATACTCGGCGTGTCAACACCATTGCTACTCGTGATCGCTGCGCTCGTCGGCCTGTCCACCACGCTCGGCCGCAATGCCTTCGACAGTCTGTTGCAACGACGGGCACCCGAGGCATTACTCGGCCGCGCCGGCGCGCGATATGAGACGCGGTTCCAGCTCGCCTGGGTCTTCGGAGGCGCGGTCGCCACACCGATCTCCCTCGCCCCAGAGGTGAGCATGATGATCCTCACCGCCATCTATCTCCCAGGTCTCGCAGTGTTCATTCGGGCGCTGCGCGAAGCGGGCCAGTTCGAAGGAGCGTCAGTCGATGCCTTGGCAGGCGCTCGACAGCGAGTGCTCATGGCGCGCCACGCCTGGGAGGCAGAGGAATACCGGACCGCCATCATCGACGCATCCGCCGCGGCCGACCTGGCCCAAACGGTGCACGGACCATTCTTGGACGATGACCGAGACCGCCGCAGTCTGCTCGACGAGCTGCGGCGAGCAGCGATCGATCCCAAGCGGCCCGTCTTGCCGGGCGATGCCATTCGTGCGCTGGAAGCCGCCGGTGGCCTACTCGACGGAAAACTCCAGGCCGAGGCCTCGTAAGGACATCGACTCGATGATCCGGCTACTCCGCTACTCGGCTGCGAGGGTCGCCGATGCAACGGTGGCAACGTCGTCGGTGGCCATCACTTCAAGGATCCAAGCATTGTCGTCGTCGATCGACTGATAGCGCACGATACGGACTTCCACTCTCGCTTGATCGGGTTCGAAGTCGTCGATCAAGATCATGACTCCATCGTCCTTGACAGGCTGATCTTCGAGCGTCTCATCACGGGCATCGCTGGCATGGTCAGCAAAACGAATCACGGCGACGTCGTCGATGTTGGACACGACGTTGGCCTGCACGCGGACATCGACAGTTTCCCCCGAGCTTGCGGCCAGGTAGATGACCGGCGTCTCCACATTCCCGTCGGCATCGACAACCAGTTCGCCCCGTTCGATTTCCCACCGGACGATCGCGGTGTATCCATTGGTCGGCGTCACGGTGGCCCGCTTGGGTTCAGGGTCAGACGTGCATCCGACGAGCGCGAGCGCAGCGGCCGCCGCGACGGCAAAGCCCCGCACCCCGCGCCTCTGCCCGCTGTCGCGATCAAATATCACTGCTGCACGTTAGGCCAAATCTGCAGTTGGATGAAGCAGACGCCTCTGATCGCCGAGATCAATCGACCAAATCCAAAGATCGAGCCGATGTCGTATACCGACATTCGGGAACGTCAGCCTCGCTGGTCGCGATTGCGGGCTGCAGCTTCCATCGCTGCGAGTCGGGTGTAGTAGTCGGGGATCTCGTTCAGGTGAGCGAGCGCGATCTTGCCGGTCGTCACAAGGCCGTCGTTGGTGATGTTGGTGTCGGGGTCACCGGTGCCGTGCTGGAGTTCGACTCGCGTTCCTCGGTGGAACTGGTCGAGGTCGAAGTCGACCGCCGCAAAGTCGACTCGGAGGATGTCGGCAACTTCGGCCGCTTCGCTCGCAGCGATGCTGGTTCTGGGTATCATTGCGCCTCCCTGTGTCGGCGAGACTTGGGTTGATATCGGCCGAGACCGTTGCTGCATGAAGTACAGGACAGCGCCGCTGACGGTGACGGCGGCGCCCAGCATGATTGCGATCGGTTTGAGTGATGCCACAAGCACGGCAATCGTGATGAGCGCGAGCGCTGGGCGATCGGAACCTTGCCGATGGCGCCTTTGATTGCGAACGGACGGCGTCGCTTCGGTCGCCAGAATCGCAACAGGATGACGGTGACGTTGACGGCGATAAAGACGAGGTAGACGGAAAAGTCAGTGACGCTGGCCGCGAGCGACAGATCACCGATACTGACGAAGCCAGCCGCGACGATCACGGCCAGGAGCACCGCAACCCAGGGCGCTCGCCGCCGGTTGATCCGGCCGAAGCTTGCGGGAAGCGCCCCGGTATCGGCCATTCCGTATTGCAGACGAGAAGAAGCGGTAACAGCGAGCAGGGTGGTGTTGGTCGTGGCCATCATCGCCACGACTGCGACGACGTCTGCGCTGCGCGATCCGATCGCCGCTCCCATCACATCAGCCAATGGCTGTTCCAAACTGGCCAAGGCAGCCGGCCCGAGGACGCTGATGCCCGCAATCGCAACTCCGACGTAGAGCACCGTCGAGATACCAAGCGCGGCCAAGAGCGCGCGCGGGACAGTTCGGGAAGGGTTGGTGGTTTCTTCGGCCAGCGTGATGACCTCGTCAAATCCGACGAATGCGAAGAACACCAAAGCCGCAGCGGTCACCACGCCTGCTGTCGAGGCACCGGCGAGCAAGTTCTCCTCACCGAGGTGGGGAATACCAATCGCCACGATGGCTACGAGGCCAGCGACCTGCACGGTGCTCAATGCCACGGTGTGTCGAGATGACTGTTCTATGTCACCCGGTGAACTGGAGTCAATGGCCTGGGTCCGTCTGACAACAAACAAGACCACAGCAGATGAACGTTGATCACCAACTGGGGTCTTTCTGTTTTGGGTTGACAGCCTGTTCGCCTGCAACCCTGCGGGCGTCAGCCGTTGGTTTCGAAGTAGCGGTCTGATTCCTCGTTGCCATACAGCGCCCAGAGCACGAACACACCAACAAAGAGCGTGAACACGCCACGGTAGACGTAGCCACCGACATGGTGAGCAACGAGCGTGTAAATGGCGACTCCCATGGCGAAACACTGCGTGAGCGCGACGTAGAGGCGGAAGCCTTTGCTGCCGCCCATGATTCCTCGAGCCACGAAGAACAGCAGGACAGCGATCAGCGCTTCGCCGATGATCGTGCCGGTCAGTGCGCCGGCGGACGTCAGTGGCGAACCCTGTTCTTTCAGGAAGTCCGCAACGTCATTGCGCCAGATCAGCATGGAGATGGCCGCAATGGCCGCCATGAATGCCTGAGCGTAGAGCACGATTCCGACGAAGCTGACGACGCCTGGTCGGCGCGTCGACGAATCAAGATTGGTTTCCAAAAGTGAGTTCCTCTCGTTTGGTATGTATACAAAATGTAAATTAGTCGGGGTGCGCCGGTGATCGGCGGATGCCGCACGGCGGCCGGTCTCGTCAACAGCTGTAAAAGATTCTCCGCGGCGAATCGCAGCGGTGCTACCTTGAGTGACCGCCGTCACTATACCTAAGGAGCATCGTCATGTTCACAATGGCTGACATCACCCGCACGAACGCCGCGGAGCGGCCCGACAAGCTGGCACTGATTTGCGACGATCGCAGTTTGACCTACGGCGAGTTGCATGCCGAGAGTTGTCGAGTTGCGAACGCACTCCTCAATGCCGGTGTGGGGCCGCAGGACCGTGTCGGGTTCATTGGAAAGAACATTCCCGAGTACTTCACACTCAGCTACGGAGCAGCCAAGCTGAACGCCGTGCCCGTTGCCGTCAACTGGCGGTTGGCACCGCCCGAGATGACCTTCATCCTCGACCACGCGAAGGCGAAGGTGGTCCTCGTCGAAGGCGAATTTCTGGATCATCTCGACAAGATGGAGTTGGCGGTTGACCCGCTCATCATCGAGGTGGGCGGAGACGGCGCCAACCTGTCCTACAGCGAATGGATCCGGGGCCAATCGGAGGACGATCCCGGTTACCCCAGCGGTCTCGACGACACCGGTGCCCAGCTCTACACCTCCGGCACCACGGGCCTGCCGAAGGGAGCGGAGCTCTCCAACCGGAACTTTGAGGCGATCATCGAACCGATCAGCGACATGATCGGGGTGACGTCGGAGAGCGTCATGTTGCACATTCTCCCGATGTTCCACATCGGTGGCAGCGGGGTTGCCAATGTCGGATTGTTCAACGGGGCGACCAACGTCGTCCACCGCGATGTCGACCCGGGTCGGATCTTCGCCGACATCCCGAAGCACAAGGTCACTTCGAGCTTTATGGTTCCCGCGCTCCTTCAGGTCCTTCCCATGATCCCGGGCGCGTCCGATGTTGACTTCTCGTCCCTGGAGACCATCATGTACGGCGCGTCGCCGATCACCGAAGAAGCGCTCGTTGCATCAATGGCACTTCTCAAGTGTCCCCACGCTCAGGCGTACGGTCTCACCGAAACAACCGGTGTCGTGACCTGGCTCCCGCCCGAAGACCACGATCCGGGCGGTCCGCGCGCAAAACTCCTGCGTTCGGCCGGGACGCCAGTCGACGGCGTCGAATTGAGGATCGCCGACGATGCCGGCAACGAACGACCGGACGGTGAAGTCGGCGAGATCTGGGTCCGAACGTCGCAGAACATGAAGGGTTACTGGCAGAACCCCGGTGCCACTGCAGAGGTCTTTCCGGAAGGACGCGACGCCGAGGGTCTCGGGTGGTTCCGCACGGGTGACGCGGGCTACATGGATGACGGCTACCTGTTCATTCACGATCGGGTGAAGGACATGATCGTGTCCGGCGGAGAAAACGTGTATCCAGCCGAGATCGAAAACGCGATCGTCTCCCACCCGGGCGTGGCCGACGTCGCCGTCATCGGCATCCCCAGCGAGCGTTGGGGCGAGTCGCCACTCGCCTTGATCGTCACCGCCGAAGGCGCCGAACCGACGCAAGAGGAAATCATCGCGCATTGCGAGGAGCGGCTTGCGCGGTTTAAGTTGCCGGCCGCCGTCGAACGTATCGATGCAATCCCGCGCAACCCATCCGGCAAGATCCTCAAGGTCGACCTCCGTAAGCCGTACTGGGAAGGCCGCGACCGAGCCGTCAACTGAAGCGCCGCCGCCTCAGCCGCAGCTAAAAAATATTAAAGGTCGTTGTCAGTGGGGTCGAACGTTCGCTGGTTCGGCCTCACTGATGACATTTCCAAGCATCAAACCCCGATTTTTTTAGGGCATCACGAAACGTAGACACCTCGCCGTATCGTCTCTCCCTCAGGTACTAAACTGCGGCGATTAGTACCGCAGCCCCATTTCGAGGGGTTCCAGCGTTGACGCCCAGGCCCGTCAATTTGCTCCGATTCTCTCTGATTAAGAGCGATCGCGGTCACGTATCCGGATCGGGTTTCATTGACTCCGATGCACGCTGATTCGGGGTCTTAGAAGACAAACCCCGAACTGTTAGAAAAATAAATGATCGTTTTGGCTGATGGTGGACGATTCATCCGATTCTCAGGGGTTTCGCCATCTTGCCTCGCTGAGCCAACACCTCGGAGTCAGCCAATGCCAAGCCGCACGTTGATTGCACTCCTCAGCTCATCGGGTTGATCAGTGCCGATGCGGAACTTCTTCCCCGACTCGAGCACCAGCTCGACCGCATCAAGCCCAGCAACGTTGTACATAGAGCCACCCGAGATGTACCGGATCCCCCAGCCATGCCACCAGGTGTTTCGAACCGACGCGACGCTGACGATTTCGGCGTGGCGGATGGCGCGCCTTGGCCATCCCCGCCCAAAAGCTGCACTCACCTCTTCGGCACCGACGACCACGGTCAGCCGAGTGAAGACGAACAGCAGCGGGATTGCCACGAGTGAACCAATGAGAAGCGCCGGGACGAGCGACTCCATCGTCAAGACCGCAGCGAGGATGAGCAGAGCGACGACGACCACGACGGGCCGCCGACTCACCTGCGTATGCCGATACTCCACGTCGAGGAGCGTACGACGATCACGTCGCGGAGGCGGTGTCGCAAACCGGATGCCACCGAATCGCACGCGTAGGGCGGTCCGCCTGGTGCAGCGAATTCAGGCCATGAGACCCATGTGATCACAACACCTGAACCCGTGTGATTTGCGCAGCCACCCGAGCGCCAAACTCATAACCCGTATAGGTAAATCTTTTCTTCTAAGACCCCGATTCGTTGCGACTGCACAACCTTGCGCCGGTTTCGCTCGCGACCGCGTTCTCTGTTCGCGTCTAAGCGCTTGAAATGCTTTCGGTGGGACTGGCCCCACAGGTTTCGTGACGCGCGATGTAGCGGGAGCGTCAGTCGGGGACGTTCTTCGCCGTGTCGAGGTCGACGGTCGCTTCCGGTAGTTCAAGCGATTAAACCCGGCAGGACGCCAGCGACTAAGTTCAAATCCTGACGGCACGCACTCGTGTCGAAAGACCACACTGCAAAGGACCGGACATGATCATCGCTATCGCCACATTCAGGTGCCAGGAAGATAAGAAACAAGACTGGATTGATTGGCTTGCTGGCGAAGATGGCCTCGTCAAGACCAGGGCCTACGAAGGCTGCCAACACGTCGAAACCCTGAGTTCCCCGGATTCGAGCACTGTTCTCCTCTACGAAAAGTGGGACTCGGTCGAACACCATCAGGCCTATGTCGGATGGCGTCTAGACAATGGGCTCGGAGAGTTGCTGGAAGAAATGTTGGAGTCACCGCTCGAGGTTGAGTACTTCGACCTCACTGGCGCCTGATCTTACGGTCGCACCCGAGAGGCCGTCTAAGCGTTCCAAACGCTGCCGGTGGGTACTGACACCACAGCTTTCGTGACGCGCGATGCAGCGCGAGCGTTAATGGAGCAGTGATGCAGCGGAATAGGCACCGCGAGTGAAAGCTGGCACCTCGGCTCTCGCCCGATCAAACTCGCCTCGAGTCATCGTGTCGTGCCAGCTAGTTCGCCGGCCCGCACACCCGCTGCCCGAGGGGACATTCTTAGGTGTGCGAGCCCGACGATACGCCCGCTGATAGGCGCGATTTGTTTCCACGCACTCGCCGCAACGGCACCTATGAGGTGGCTGATAGCGGGCGCGTGAGCCATGTGGTGGAGTGACTCCCGCCCCCCCCTATTCTGCCGTAATCAGGATCAAATCAGCCCCCCCCAGTAACCCCCCGGCCGCAGAATTAGCGGGTCGAGCTAAGCCGGGAAAGTTCGCGCAGTCCGTCAGCGACCTAGAGCGAAACCCTTGCAAACATTGGGCCAGACAGCAAAGAACCCCTCG
>Ga0209603_1000405_pt1 | contig 52993 bp, 78 predicted proteins | sample COGITO_mtgs_1206_FD_184812 | JGI IMG/M metagenome (GOLD analysis project Ga0209603, IMG submission 184812) | Pelagic marine microbial communities from North Sea - COGITO_mtgs_120607 (SPAdes) (version 2) | ecosystem: Environmental > Aquatic > Marine > Epipelagic ...
CCTGTTAGGTGAGAGTAGTGACTTAAGTGTTATAATATTATACTCTATTCCAGAAGCCTGTTCAGATCCTATCTTTATTCCTGCTCTAATAAGCATTGAATCAGTAGCGAGTTGATGCTTTTCTTCTTCAGATAAGATTCTATTCTTCATACTGTTCAGTACCTCTACCTTACTAGGGAGATCTTGGACTGCCTGTGAGACAACGTTTCTAAGCTCATCAAAACTATAACCTTTATGTCGGATGGAGAAATCATTAAACTTTTCGTCAGCAACAACTAAACCATTAGAGCATACAAGTCTGTATATACCTAACATAAACTTAAATGCCTGTGTACCGTCATGACTGTTTGTAAGAAGTATACGAGGGTAAGCATCGTCACCTTTTTCACCCTTAATCAAAATATCAGGATTTTGGAAACTAACCATATGTTTTGAGTAAACAGTTCCTTCTGTTTTACGAGGTGATCGTTGGGCAGCTTTGACTGGAAACCAATTAAGCTTAGCTAGATCATCTATGATGGTTTCTGTATTAACAAATAAGTACTGATTGCTAAGTAAAGGATTTGTAGGCTTTTCTGCAAAAACTAAAGGAGCCTGTATCTTAATTTGTTCTTTAGTGAGGTAGGTATCTAAACCTTTACCTGTCTTCATTATTATATCGCTGTTCATAATTATAACCTTTTAAGTTTATTTTTACTTTTAATATACTTAAAGATACGAACTTAAATTAAGAAAGGCAACTAACTTACAAAGAACTTTTATATGTATGAGCTTAATCTAATTCTATAAATTTAAAGCCCGTTAAGTTTTCGTAAAGCTCTTCACCTTTAGATTTCATTGGTAATGGGTCTGATGAATTTTCCAAGCTTAGTAGATTCTGCGGGAGGTTAGGATGTATCTTCCGGAAATAAGAATGTATTTTTTGAAGTTGATTATCCCCTATTTCTTTTCTTAACTTATGAATAATCATTGCTTGAAAAATATCAAACCATTTTTGATAAGTAAGATGAAGGAATCCGTTAAAATTGTAATCTAAGAATGATAAAAGAGTTTCCCTAGTTTTATCTTCTAGGGTATATTTTACCATTTCTTGGGTATCTTTATGTATTACATTATACGTCAATGGGAAGGTTAGACCTTCAAGACTCACAGCATCATTGTTAACGCTATTATTTCTGTTGTCCACACTAAAGGGAATATTATTAAAGAAGACATGATTGTGTTTGTCCGATATTTGCAAATACTCTGAGTTTAGTTCTCTTAATTTAAAATGAAGCATGAGTTGATCTATAAAACATGGTCCATCAATATCTTGATCAATCACTTTTTTATGTTTACCGTAAAAATCTAAAACAAAATCACTGGCCTCTTTAAATAATTTAGGATTCCCTATATAAGCCAAATTCGTATTAGGAATAGATGAAAAATCAAACGTATTTAATATTCCAGCAGGCATTTCGTCCTTTAATTTTGAAAATAATTTTGAATAACAATTATTTTCGTTTAATATAAACTCAGTGCGATTTGAAGGACCTAAGTCTAGGTGACTAAACACATTAGAATTTTTGTATTCTCCTAGTTGAAATTTATCAAATAAGAGTGTATCTGTATCTAAATGTAAGTATTGTTCCTCTATAGTGTTAAATACTTTAACTTTAGGAACAGACCAGCATTTTAAATCTTGCTGATTAATGGTTTTATCGTCTATAAAATCATATGGTAAGTTTAATTCTTCTACTTGCTTTCTAATCTTTGGTGTACAGTAGAAGGATATATTTCCGTAGTGTTTCTTTGCTAATATCGCACTAAGGTATTGAGTGTACAGAAGCTCTTTCCAAAGTACTTCGTGTTGATTAGCGTATGTATGTATTACTTTCATATTATTAAACCTTTACTGCTTCTAATAAGTGCCAGGTATCTATCTGCTGGTCGGCTAATTCTAGTTCATGGTAATGATCTAAACAGCTCTGTAAAGCATCTTCCCATTGTGATTGTAGTAGAGATACTTCAAACATTGTATCGGCATTATCAAAGGTTAGTTCAAATACTAAAGCTCTTTTAGTCCTGTTAATCATTGCATTTTCAATTGCCTTGAATATACTATCAGTTACCTCTTTATTTTTGCTTTTAAAAGTAGCTTCAAAATCTGCTGTTGATTCAAAATGTAATTTTACCATTTTTTTGTGGTTAGTAGTATTTAAACTTGAAGTGAACCTCTTTTGGAACTGTCCTCTACTTTTCCTGAGTTAGTGAATGGTACTATCGTGTTTGATCCCCAATTATAAACAGGGCCTAAATATTCTTCAGTAACTTGACGAGCATTTGTACCTTTTACTACCTCTATAGGTGAGGTAATCCTTCTTAGTCCATTAAAAGCACGAAAATCTCTTTCAGTAACTCTATACCATTTTTCTCTTTTAGGCATATATACCTCTAGTAATCCATTTGGATTAAAATTCATCTCTAATTTTCCGGTTTCCCCTCTCTTTTCTGCCATAACCTTTATATACTTTAGTCGTTAAATATAGTTAATAAATCGGAGAATTCCAACTCTTTATGTATATAAGTAGTATAGTGTTAAGTTTAATTACTTTAATTTAAAGCTAAATTATAGCCACTAAACTGCACCATATACTCTTTAATTCCGGTTCCTAAACCATCTTTAAAATCTACACCGGTGCGCAGAAATTTCTTAACACTAGAAGGGCCTCCTAGATGAGCGGCTGCTAATAAACCGGAAGGGGTAATTTGCACTCCGTAAACTACTTTACCACTGTACCGTCCAATTTCGTTTTTTAGTACAGTGTTATTGTGTATTAGTAACTTAAACATTGCTTCTTCTTGTATCCTAGGTGAATTTAAGAACTGAGAGTTTGTAACGTTTCTATATCCAAGGCCGTTTAAAGTCTTTCTACCAAATTGATATTTTCCTAAATATCCGAATTTGTTGATTGCTTTATAATTATTGGACGATTCTCTAGCTCCGATAGATTGCAAAAAATCATTATGAGATTTTATAGCAGGGTAATAGTTAATTACTTCAACTAGATTGTAATTTAAAGGTGTAATTTGTTTTTTTACTATATTAATACTTTCTAACTTACTGAGCGGTCTTTCCACATTGGCAAAAGCCATAATAACAAACATAGTTGTAGTCATAGCGATAAAAGTCAATAAATGTTTCATGAGTTTTTGTTTAGGTTAAAATAGATCCAAGAATGATGTTCCGATCTCTTTTTTGCGCAACTTTTCATTACGTTCGTGCAGTTTTACTAAACTGTCTGCAACTTTACGTTCAACTGTTTTAGATTTTTTGAACGTGGAAAACTTGATTATTTTGGTTTTTTCCATGTTAATAAATAGCATTAAATTCTTGAGATGTATTCATCACCGGGTTTGCTATTGTCCTGCGACCAAAGTCCTAGTTCTTTTAAGTGTTCTATGTGGTGCTCATCTAACTCCCAATCTACCTGTTCTGCTTTCTTATCCAGATAATCCTCCATTACCTCAACCTGCTGGTCTGTTATAGGAGAAGTAGCGTAAAGAAAAGAACAGTTATAGCATAAAAATTCTAAATTATCTAAATGCCAATTTTTTTTATCGCCATTTTTATGCTGTAGTATAAGAGGTACTTTTGTATCCAGAACTCTTCGTTCACTAAAAGAACAGTGAGCGCATTTTTCTTCAATTAGAGCTTCAAATATGATCCTTTGTTTTATTTTCTTTGGATCAAAATGTTCTGCTGGTACTCTACCTTCAAGTAAATCAAGAAGTGGTGGTTCCTTTCCTCCGTTGGTTAAAAACTTTGGAATACCTTTCCCTTCTTGGTTCATATGAATTTCCAATAAAGTTTTACCAGTTGCTTCATCTTTATAAAGCTTGGCATACTTTTTATAATGATTATAGGATACATTAAGGTACCTTGCTGCTGCTCTATTTGAACGAGTAACAGTTATAGCTCTCAACATAGCTTCTTTAGTCAATATTTTGGAAGGTCTTGGCATTATGTAAGTCTATCTTTCTATTGAGTTAGGATTAAGCATATCATTGTCTTGAGAATCTTGTTCTAATTTTCTAGTCACTCTACCTTTTACGAATTGATCTGTCTGTTGATCATCTGTTTCAAAGTCTAAGACTTCTATCAATGCCTTTTGACCTGATAGTTCTGAAGCTCTTCTAGCTATTGCTACAGCTTGGTCGTGGTCCATAATAATTAAACCATTATAAGTATCCTCACCATGGCCTTCTACAGTCGTGATACCTACTAAGGGTTTTACAGTGGAACAGTTTATACAAACTGCGTAACCTAATTCTTTTCTCTTTAATGGAAAGTCGTTGCCGCACTTAGGGCATTCAATCATTTCTAATTGCATATCGTATAACCTTTTACATTTTAAATTTATACCTAAAGATAAGTAATAAAATTCAGAAAGGCAACTCTTTCTTAAACTTTATTTATTTATTTTATTTATTACATTCCAGACGTCTTCTGGTTTCTTAAAATCGACCTCTTTTTGTTTTTTATCTACATTTATAGTTATTTTACCGTTCCAATCCATATCGGGCATGAGTTGGTATAGGTACGTATTAATTAGAGTGTACTGCTCTTTTGAGAACGACATTCTAAATAAGTTCTCTATAACATCGAAGAATTGATCTTCGTAGACAGTCATATCTAACCCTATCTCAGTTTCCATAAAATCTCTTCTTTCTTCTATTTTACGAAGGCCGTCTAAAATTTGTACAAAGAGTTTTTTGTTCATAGTTTCTGCACTAAGTGGTTTTTGTGTTATCCGGTAAGAAATTTTGTGGGCAGAAAATAGTACTTGGCGAATCCTTTTTTTTGGTTCAATCATAATAATCCACTTTAATAGTTTATTGTCACCGTTATAACCTTTAGGTTTAAATTTAAACTTGTCCTGGATCAGCTCCAGTATCACCTTGATCAGGATTCTCTCCTGCTAAAGCTTTACGAATAATTCTATCAAAGTATTCAATGTAAATAAAGAAACCAATTATTGTCTTGTCTTTCAAGTTTCTATCTCTTTCAACTCTCATATCAAATTCACCTAATCCTTTTTCAAGTCTAGTTTCTAATTCAATAGCGATGTCGTTTTGTTGGGTTGGAGTTATAGAACCAAATTCTGTAGGAATAAATTGAATTTTCACTCCTTTTTTCTGAGGGTCTTCATTTGTATCTACTTTTAGTAGAAAGGAATGTCCAGCAAATTTAATTTTGGCAGCTTCGGTTATAACTTCTTTTACTAATTTTTCTAAATGGGTTAATTGCTTCATATTATAAAGATAGGTAATTAAATTCAATTATACAAATAAATAGTTAACCAAATAGCATTTTCTTTTGTTTTGCATTATTTTCATTCAAGATTTGGTGATTTACTATCTTTCTATTACGACAATATTGGTCAATTGTCCATACTAAATCATCAGTATTAAATTCTACCTCTTCTTTTGTTCCGTTGAGGTACGTAAATTCTATTATATATTTTTTCATATCTAAAAAGTTATTCCTTTAATTTCTTGACCAATCGGTCTATGTGAATTATTTTTGTACCGGGTTGGCGGTGTTCCCCACTTATAAATATACGTCTCTGCTGCTGGACCTTCTGTTGCCTTAAACGCTGTACCTTCCTTACCGTTTTTTGTTGCTGAGGAGCCGAAGTGGTAAAAATGTGCTTGATGAGTTCTGATAAAAGTCATTCCTTTAAGGTCTAATTTTAAAAAGAAATCCCAATCACATATAAATGGAGATTTATAGAGTGTATCGAATCCTCCAACGATCATGTAGTCTATCTTTTGCATAGCAAAAGGAAAAATTCCTCCATCATTAGTAGTCTTACCTCACTAATACTTTTTTCATACTTAAGAAATCCTTCGTAGTCAAAGGTACTGGGTGTACGACCTAAATCCTTTGCAGGAAAGTTAAAAATCCCAGGTCCTTCTGGTTCAATCTGATTAATAGTAAGAACTGTATTAGTGAGTTCTGTTTGCTCTATGACTGTATCCCAGCCTTTACTTAGAACATTGTCATCATTTATAATACATATTTTTTTATTTTTTGCATTATATACTCCAAGGTTTAAAGCCATCTGCATTCCTTGATTATCAGCTAGTGGAAGCACATTAATGCTGTCTTTATATCTGTTCAGTATATGTTTGCTCTCTTCTACAAATCCATCTACAATTACTATTATTTCATTTTTATTATCTTGACCTTCGAGAGCAGATCTTAAGCATATATCCAAAAACTCAGGATTTCTATAGGTAGGTATTATTAAACTAATCATTTTTCCAAAATTTATAAATTCCTTTTTCTAATTCATATTTTTCCCATACAAATCTATCTTGCATAGGTTGGTGATTTGCCCAAATCCACATTTTTTCTAAACCATCTCTCAATGTAGTTGTAAATTTAAAATCTAATAAATCAATAGATTTTTGAAAGGTTGGTATTGAATGTTTTACTTCATGTCTTGCTTCTAAGTACCTAAATTTATCCTCAGTTCCAATTACGGATTTAAGAGTATTAGCAGCTTCCTCTATTGATATTTCCTCAACACCTCCTAAGTTAATAATTTGTTTTGATGTTTGTTCCCTTACAGCAGCATTCCATAAAGGCTCTAATATATCATCTATAAAACTAAATGCCCTAGTTTGTGAACCATCTCCAAATATAGTCATTTGTTCCTGATTGATATACTGGTACATCCATATGCCTAGTACATTTCTATACTTGTCCCATATATTTTGTTTAATACCGTAAACATTATGGGGTCTTATTATACAGTAATCTAATCCGTGCTGTTCGTTTGCAATTTGGATATCCATTTCACAGGCATATTTTGCTACACCGTATGGGTCAATAGGCTTAGGTACTTGTTTTTCGTCAAATATGCCACCATACCCATGACCGTATACAGCAAGTGTTGATGTAAATACTAGCCGTTTAACGTCGTTTTTAATACATTCATTGACTATACGTGCTGTAACCTTTAAGTTGTTATCATAGTTAAAGCAGCGAATAAAAGGTGATAATCCTTCTGCTGCATAGGCAGCAAAGTGAAACACATAATCAAACTTATGAACTTCAAAGCAGTTCTCAATAGGGTGATCTACTAAGTTCATTTGCCAAAATGTAACTTTAGGGTGTACATTAGTTTTATACCCCCCACTTAGATCATCAATACCTACTACTTCATATTCTGGTTTATTTTCTATAATCCAATCTGCTAGTCTGCTTCCTAGTAGTCCTGCTACTCCTGTAATTAGTATTGTTTTCTTACTCATATCTTATCCCAATTTGTTAAAGGTGCTAGCCAAGCTGTTTCTCCGTGAGTTGCGTAACCTGGAAGTGGTGTTACTAATAATTCGTTTTTCTCTCTAAGTTCTGTAAACATATTAAAGTCATTAGGATATGTACCGATTGTATGCTTTTTCATTATTTCGTTTACTTTCTTTAATGTTTTAACTCTAGCAGCAAATGTCATTGTGGTACTGTTAGTTATCTTCCAATGTACACTATCCGTTAAGTACACTCTAGTATCTTCTGCGTTACCTTTACAGTAAGGGTTACCACCTTTTGATGGATCTAAATACTTATCGGGGTGGTCATATAAAGATACGAAACTTGCTCCTAATAAAAAACCTTCTTCCAATATTTTTTTACTATCAGGTTTATGTAAGTAGTCATTTTCAATAAAATAGACTATCTCTTCATTATCAAACTTTAAAGCTTCATTTAATCCAATATTAAAAGTACCAGCTCCATGTCCTATAGAAACATACTTAATTGTTACATTTTTCAAAAACGGAGTCTTTGTATACTTATAAAGCATATGGTTTGTTTCCTCTGAGGTATCATCGGCTATGATAATCCATTCTGCATCTTTAAATTCTTTTACTGCATTTTTTAAGCAGTTTTCATTGTTAATGTAATCTGGTTTAACTTTATTGTATCCGCTATCTGAAATTCTATATATTACTTTCATTTTAAAAGCTTTATTAGAGCGTCCTGCATTCTTTTTTCATCTGATCTCTGTTTAACTCTATATTCAATCTCTCCAGGTCCTCCATCTATATAAATGTTAGGGAGGTGATGAATAAGATTATCTTCAAAATCTGATATGCATATTAGTTTTTTCATTCCGGCATGTCCATATATGTCTGTATTAGTTTTACATTTAACACTAAAATGATCATTAGAGAAAAATTGAGTAAAATCTTTTTCTGACTTAATTTTTAATAATTGCTCTTTTGATAAGATAAAGGAGGCTTGATGAATGTTTGTAAAGTGTGCAAATTTCTTGCCGTTATACTCTTCTACCGAATTATAATCCCAGTCGTAGATCCAATGATAGGCAGGGTAGTAACGCCCTGTATGGTTCTGTTCGTACTGTATCAATCCTGCTATTCTATCTTGAGGTAGTATTTTTGTGTACTCTATAAACTTATCAACGTGGTGTTCTTTCCATAAATGGTCATTCTCAGAAAAAATAAAGTAATCAAAATTATTTGATTCTTGATTAATCATCTGACGGCATGTCATAGGTAGAAGCTGGTAATCTTCTAGTTCTATTTTATTTACCAGATCAATTCCTTTTATAGAAGGAAGATCTATATTTGAATGAACGACTACGGTGATTTCGTACTTCTTAAAAGACTTTAACTCCGCTACTACCTGTTGTAGGTAATTTAGTTGCTCCTCACCAAAATTTACTAAAACTGCTAATATTCTCATAACTTACCTACCATCTATTTTTTACTTCTTTGATTAAGCTTTTATAGGAATTAAATCCTAATATGTTTGCTCCACTGAGGAGTTTTAACCATGAATCTGTTTTCCAGATACCTCTTCCTGCTCCTATTCCTTGGGGGCTGTCAAATATCATTACATCTCCTCCAAAATAAGAAGCAATACATGCATTTCCTCCCGATACTGTTATATGTCTTTCTGATGAGGCTTCTATCGTAAACTGTAATGTATTATAGCTCATATCTGGGTACATTCTTGTAAAGTCTTCTATGGTGTATACTTCCGGATGTTCCTTTTTTATAAACGCATAGTCTTCAAACTCTTTAATTTCGTTTTCATCAGTGTAATAGTCCTTAGCTTTACCTGTAGGTCTTATATATACAATATCGTATTTTTCTTTTAAATATCCAAATAATTCACCTAGTACTTCTATTGTAAAATAGTTAAATACACCTTGTGACCACTCTAATGCAAATTTATTTTGAATAACTACAACAGGTTTATTGAAACTAATCTTATTTTTGAAATGGTCTTTAATCGGCGGTGGGGACCATTGAGATTCTGTGTAATAAGGAGGTTCTAAATTATATGAAACAGTATCATTAATCGCATCGAATCTTTCTACTTCTTCTACATCCGAACTAAAATAGTAAACAGATTTTAATCCTGGTTTGCATTTTACCTGGTAAGGTAAATTAATATTTTGGAAGTAATAAGCTTTAGGTAGAGATTTAATCATATCCCAAGTAAACTCATGAAACTCTTCTACTACTTTCATTTATTTAAATTTAAACTCTTATGATAACCTCTTGTTGCCTTGCCTACATATGGATCAAATACACTCCCTACATCTATATATGTGTTTGTCTTATTTTCTTTCCATAATTCGTGTATGAAGACATTTGTTGCCATTCCAGCTGAGAAGCAATACACTTTCTGTTTATCGTCAAATGTGCTTCTAACTAAGTTTAACAATGCCTCTCTCTGTAGCCAAACATTATTTTGAGGAATAGTTATAAATTCTGTTACAAATGAAAGTTTTTTTAGATCTTGATTACCAATATAGGTTACCCATTTATTTTTTAATGTCTCAATAAGAGGTTGAAGATTTCCTTGCATACTAGCTTTATGAAATATATCAGCATCTATCCAGTCTTGATAGTATTTCTCAACGTCTGAGTCTAGATTAAAAGTTTTGTAATCTTGTGCTCCTAATATGTAATCTTGTTTTACACTAACTATTTCTTTTAACGCATCTCCTAAGTCCGGGTAGTATATATTACCATCACAGTTGGCTCCTTTAAGTTTTCTAATATTATACCATTCTCCATCTCCCCAACGTGTTAGGGCAAAAGGTTGGTTTGTTTCTAATTTAAAAAGTATATCTTTAAGTGTCATTACTTTCGCTAATTGCTCTACCTTTGCTTTTCTCCCAGTCTTTTTCTGGTCTAACCTCTAGGTTTGTTTTCCAACCTCCTTTGATAGTATGCAAGGGACTATCTAATTTATCAGCTAATGTAATTAATGCATTTACATCCTTAGGGAAACATGTTCCTCCGTATCCTAGTTTTCCATCTGGGCCAGGTACATGTAGGTGACTATCTCCTATTCTCCCGTCTGAAGCGAAGCCGTATAATGCATCATTCCAGTTAGCACCTAGCTTGTCTGATAGTACTTTAAATTCATTTACTATGGAAACCTTAGTAGCAAAAAAAGTATTATTCATATATTTAATTAGTTCGGCGGTAATATAATCAGTTTGAATTATATGTCTATTTCTAAATCTCTGCTCAAATAGCTGTGTTACTTTAGAACACAGATCTTTAGGTCCTCCGAAAATAATTCTTGCTTGAGTCAACATATCTAATTTAGCGGTTCTCTCAGTGAGAAACTCCGGACTAAATACTATATTAATTTTAGGGTACTTCTTTGAGAGAGCTAATGTAGTACCGGGTAGTACAGTGGATTTAAGTATATAGATAGGACCTTCTGCAGCATCTTCAAATACTCTATCTACATAGGATGTGTCTTGAGATCCATCTTTAAACATTGGGGTTGGTACACAAACAAAAATAAAATCGCATTGATCTATCTCCTCTTTTGTGTGAGTAGTTTTTAAAGGATCTAAATCATAGATTCTTAAATCAGTTGTTGGGGAGAAAGCAAATGCTTGACTCTCTCCTACAAACCCATTTCCTATCACTCCTACTTTAAATTTTTCCATATAGTAATTCTGCTATTTTGAATTGCCATTTATAATCTATATCAAATGCTTGATGCTCTTCTATAGTATATAAGATAAGGTTTTCTTTTGAATAATCCACCATAAAATGATTATTTTTTATAATATTTAATTTCGATGCATATAAACAATGAGCTGCTTCGTAAGTGGGGTTTATAACTTTTGTGTTCATTATAGTTTCTCCAGCCGGCCAGGAGTTAATCATGTTACCGGATGCATCCCAATAGTACTGTTTTTTTTCTATAACCGCAAATAAATTTTCTTCATCTTGAGTTAAAAATTTAGAAACAAAATCATCTATAGTTTTTATAGTCAAAAAAGGAATACATCCTGAGATTAGTACAACATATTTGTAGTCAAGTTTATCATGCCATTCATATATTGTTTTAAGATCCTTATCTTCATTAGCAGATTCTTGACTCCTACTGTAAATATGTATACCTTTTTTAGAAGCTATGTTTTTTAACTCCTCCTCATATACCGAGGCAATGATTTGTTTTTTAGGTATAATAGAAGAAGTAATTAACTTGTCTAATACTAGATCAAATAAGGTAGTGCCTGCAAAAGGTTCAAGCATTTTTTGAGGAACCCTCTGACTGTTTAGTCTTGCTTGAACAATAAATGCTACATCTTTAATGTCTTTCACCCTCTTAGTTTCTTTTTAATTTCTTCTTCAGCTTCTGTAACAACTATCTTTCCATCACCATAGGCTTCCTCTAGTTCCCTTATTCCGGAAACTAATTTAAAGAGGCCATGTGGGGTGACAGAACAGCTATGATCAGATCCCCAGCTCGTTCTATCTAAAGTTACATGTCTTTCTATAATAGTGGCCCCTAGGTATATAGCAGCAACTGTTGTGCCTAAAAGTAACTCATGTCCTGAGTATCCTATTTCACAGTCGGTGTATTTTTCAGCTAATGTATTTATAGCAGATAGATTAAGATCTCTAACCGGTGTAGGGTATGAAGAATTACAATGAAGTATTCCTATTTGATGACCGTTTTTAAATAGGTCTTTTGCTTTTCTTAAAACATTTACTGCCGAGTCGATCTCCTCCTCTGTGGACATTCCTGTGGAAAGAATAACTTTCATGTTACTTTTCATACAAGATATAAGTATCTCATAATTAGTTAACATTGCAGAAGGTATTTTAATAAAAGGCAGGTTATATTGTTTTAAAAATTCTACCGAATCGTAATCCCAAGGAGAAGCAGACCAAGTAATTCCGGACTGTTTACAGTATGAATCTATAAAATCATATTCTTTTTTACCGAACTCTATCTTGTTTTTATATTCAAGATAGGGCATTTTTCCCCATGGAGTATCTCTTATAATATTTTTTTGATGTTCAGGAATACTTTTATCAGGGTTTCTTTTTTGGAATTTGACTGCATTACAGCCTGCTGCTGCTGCTATATCTATAAGTTTTTTTGCAACAGAAAGATCGCCGTTGTGATTAATACCTATTTCAGCTATGATATAGGTGTCAAATTTCTTCAATTCTTCTAGATTTATCGCAAATTAACAAGTCGTATGGAGGTTTATCCCCTACTCTTAATTGATGGTATTTGCAACTCCATTCATCAAGTTGTTTTTTTGTTAAATCATAATGGTTTATACCAGATTTTGATCCTCTTGCTGTCCAGTATGTAATGTTATGACCTTCATCATACAGTTTATTAATCTTATCTATATTAACCTGTATAGGGCTGGCTAAAGCATACGCTCGAAAGTCTCCTCCGTAAACGTAATCACAAATTGTTTCATCAATATCTACGTAGATGTTCATAATGTACTGTAGTATTTATTTTGTTTTTCTTGTCTTATTATATCTTTTGGATGATATAGAGCCCACTCTTCTTCCATAGGGAGCATACCATGTAACTTAAAACCCTTTAATACTTCATGAACCTTATTAACCCATTTAATATCTAAATGGTTTCTATATATTCTCATCTGCCAATCAGCCCAGTTTACCCATCCTTTTTCATTTACATTCCAGCCCCATTTTTTAATATGATCTTCTGTTAATCCTTGTACAGTATTTACTCGAGGCACTCTTAGCATATCAACTTCAGAATTTGCTTCTAATAATGCTGGTAGGTTGTCTATTAAGTGTTTGTTAGGTATCTCATCTGCATCTATCTGAAATATATATTCTCCAGAGCAGTAACTTGTAAGTTGATTTTTCCAATCTGCAAAATGATTATCAAAATCATCATTAAACACTTTAACCTCTACATAGTCTAAACCACTTAGGTAAGTGAAAACACTACTATCCCCATTTTTAGAATCATAAAGAACCACTATTTCATCTTCTTCTCTTTTGTTAAAGATTAAAAAACTAATAAGCTTCTGTACTTCTACTAACTCATTACAAACAGTTACAGCGTAACTTATTTTCATGCTTCAAAAAATCCGATTGCATCTAGAGCATCCATAAAATCTTTTTGTCCAAATTGCTTAGAATTTTTCATATCCATTCTATATGTTTGATCAGAAGGAAATTGCTTTATTTTTCTTTCTTCTTCTGTAATTTCTATGGCTTTAACAGAAGACCATTTCCAATTTGTTTTATTTGTTCCATCTATAAACACCATTCCTTTAGCTGGTAATGTAACCGTTGATGGAAGCCAGGTTTGCTTATTTGAGTCTTCAAACATTAAATCTTTGTATAACTCAGGGGATGTTTCAATTGCATCAGTGATAACTTTGCTTCCTTTCACTAACTCGGTACTAGACGTAAAACCACATCCCAGGCATAGCCATGTTGTTAGTTTTTCACTAAGTACTTGTTCATAACATGCGTTACCGTTGCATCGGCCGCATTCTACTAATTGGTCTTTATCCATTTGTTTGTAATTTTGGTAAATTTAATTTAGGTAAATTTAATTCGATTTGTTTGGGAAAATCAGGAAGGGTTCTTTCTAGAATTATTCCTAGTTCCTCAGTCATTTTATCTAAACTAAAATTAGTCCTGTTTTTAAATCCTAATTTTTTCGCGTTAACTGTGAAGCTCTTATAATTCTTATAGACATTTTTTATCGCATTAGCAGCTTGCCCATCATCTGGGGTGAACCATTTTGAAGTCTCAATTATAGTGCCTTGTGATAAAGCTGATTTATGTACATCGGTTAGTGTTCCTCCTACTAGTATGGCAAGATCTTTATCTAAAAAATCTAATTGACCAGACCAACCAGATGATATGATAGGTTTATTACTAAGGCTAAACTCTAATAAAGGTCTTCCAAATCCTTCTCCTTTTGTAAAACTCACCATTGCCTTTACTTTAGGGTGGTTGTATAGCTCATTAACTTCTTCATCGGTAATATCGCCGTGAAAAAGATATATGTTAGGTAAGGATCCTTTAACAGTAGATTTTATACTTTCAATTTTATCTAATACCTCTTCCCTGTCAAGTAAGGATGTAGTAGCGTTATTAGTTTTTAAAATTAATGCAGGAGGATTAGGTTTATTTTTAAATACCTCTAAGAAAGACTTGACTGTGTATCCAACATTTTTCCTATCATGTCCGAAATCTCCTTGGAGCCAATGTCCCACAAATAGAAAACAAAAGGACTCTTTAATCTGATTTAAGGCTATAGTAACTTCCGAATTAGGTCTAGGTGTGGTAGGAAAATATTTTGTAATATCAGCTCCTTCGAAAATTACTTCAATAGGAGTTTCTAATTTTACCTTACCTACTGTCTTATTTGTATTTTGATCTACTGCATCAAATGAAGTTTCAAGAAAAATATCTTTACTGTGTTGAGATGATGTTAGTATTAGATCCATACTATTGCAACCTTTAATCCAGCTAGCATCTGCAAGATTTGTTTCTATACCTGCAGTTAATCCTATATTAAACTTCCCTGTCTTTTTGAACTCATTTGGGACAGTAATTTGAATCCATACATCAGGTTGAGATTGCAAGTTATGTACTATTAGATTTTGAAGTTCTACTTCTTGATGATCAGCTAAATAACCGAATCGAGTATTTCCCCATCTCTGGCTTAATACTTTAACTTCGTATTTCTCTAATGATAATAAAGCTTTAATGAAATCTCTAGATCTTGCTCCATATCCTGAGTATGTGTCAATTGGGCAAGAAACTACTACTGTTGTTTTATTCATCTTAATAACCAGTTAATTTATGCTTAATGTACTTTGAAGGTCTTTTTTTAGTCTTAATTAAATCAAATCTAGATCTAGGTTTAAATTTATCAAAAGCTTCATCTAATGTTTCAACTATATTTTTACACATAGCAGATGCAGACATTTGTGACTCATCTGATGTCACCCACTCTCTGCCTTTAAGACCTCTTTTTTCTCTATCTTCAGAAGAAAGGTTGTAAACCTTTTCTATAGCCTTAGCTACATCTTCAGGTTGACATCTATCATCGAAAATATAAGGGGTGGTTGGGGAGCCTGTAAGTGAAATATTAGATGGGAAAACCGGTTCTACCCACTCCCCACATTCTTTTACAGTACCTCTATGGTTAGAAGGAAAATCAGCGTCAAAATCTATCCACTTACCGTCTTTTTCAAATCTCATTTGATCTTGCATACCTCCGGTTACATTACCGATAATCATCTTACCAGCCATCATAGATTCAGTTAAACTTAATCCCCAACCTTCGTTAGAAGAAATTAAAACCGTAACATCTGAGATATTATACATGAGGTTCATTTGACTAGGATTAATACGGGCCTGTGAAAAATACACATTAACGTAACTTGGATCGGTTAATGCCTCTTTTACAGCTCTTAGATCAGTTCCATTATTGTCACTAACATGAGTATGCATTATAAGAGCACATTTTTTTGCTTTTTCTTCTCCAATTAAGTCACAGAAAAGTCTATACGCAAAAATTACATCAGCAGGTTTTTTTCTTTGAATATTTCTAGAATTGAAAAATACTATAAATTCAATATCGTCTCTACCAAGAGTATTCTTTTTAAACTCTAAAAGATTTTCATATAGAGAATGCTTAGAATCTATAGGGAAAAAATCATTTTCGTTAATTCCATGAGGAACATACTTTAGTATCTTACTATCGGCTTTTTCACCTAGGACTAATCTATTAATATTGTTAGTTTGTTTTGAAATTGCCATAAGTACATCAACTGAATCATAATAGTTGACATTATACCCTGGGGCTGGGTAGTCATCCCATATATTGAGCCAGAAGATTGGTATCTTGGACCTAATTTCCCTTTCTATTTGGAATAACCATACCCAATATCTTGGATCGGTAAAGATAAAAATAGCATCAGGTTTCTCTCTTTCAATTAACGCTCTCATTAACTCAGCATCTCCGTAACCATTGTTCGGCAGTACCTGTACAAGTGAATCTGTGATTCCTATTATTTTGTTTACCTCCTCTGATAGATCGTAGATTTTACCAATCTCAGGATGCTTTACAGCGGCTCCTACATTGAACCAATTAAAGTGCTGTGCTGTACCGACTGTGAACTCTCTTGCCATTGTGGCAATTCCGGAGTTCATTCTGATATCATCACATAAAAGTAAGATCTTTTTCCGATCCTTCTTTTCGATATAACGAAACTGTTCTTTCATGGAACTATTTTAATTTTAATGTAGTTTGTTTATGAAGTTTTTCTCTAAATTCTATATCATTAAGATAAAGAAAAATAGCACGATCGGCAAGCTTTTTAAAAGAAAAGTTGTCCTGATAGCAAGCTATTTTAAATTGATCAAAGAGAGGTTGGGTTACTTTTACTGAGGTGAGTCTTTCTTGTGCCATAACTTTTTAATTTATATATAAATATATACGTATATATTAAACCGCATCAGGACATAGCCTGTTTTGTTTAAAAGAGCAAAATCTACAATTATGTTTTGAAGGTGAAGTAGGGTACTCTTTATCTATATACTCTCCGTTTAGGTCCACTGCAGTTTTTACAAAATTATTCATTAGTGAAATTGCTTGACCTCTTTTAATCTTACCAGCGGATGGTTTAAACTCTTGTACTCTTTTTTGCATTGAGGCAAACTCTGCTTCAACAGGTACTTTTCTTTTTAGGATAAAATATTCTACTTCAATTCTATCTATGTCAATCCCAAATTGATTAGCAAAGAATTCTTTATATAGTAAGATTTGTGCTATTTTTTTATCGTCTTTCTTAGCATAATCATTCCATCCTGATGTTGATGTTTTAATATCAACAATAGTCCAAATATCTGCAGTAGAGTTATAAAAAACTAAGTCAATAAAGCCTTTAAACATCACTCCAGGTCTTAACTCCTGGTATAATAGTGTCTCTATGCCAGCTAAATACGTATTGTTAGTACTAAAGTACCCTCCTCGTTTTTTCTTTAAGTAATCTAGTATGTGTTTCCCGTCTAAGTAGAACATATTCAACTCTGCTGCGGTTGAAAAATGCTGATGACTGTTTTGTGCTTTATTAGATTTATAGGCTTTAATCATATTATCATAAAAAAGCTTATCTAAATCCATCTCATTGGCTGTCTTTACTTTATCTCGGTAAAGAACCTCTAGCCAGGTTTGTATAGTAGAGTGCATAGCTGTACCAAAGGCTGCATGAATAGAAGCTTGGTAGGGTGCTAAGTTTCTAACATAGGTTAAGTACCATTGCTTCTGACAGGAGGCAAAGGTAGATAACTGGCTGTATGAAATATGTTTATTTGATTTAGGAGATTGTTTAAGTTTACTCTCCCATACTTGTTTTACTAAGGGATTAGCCTTAGTTTTTGTACCCTCGGGGTATATTTTTTTTGGCATAACTCTTATTTTTTTTACTCATAACTCGAAGCTACTCAATACCGTACTTCTCTTTAAGTACAGCTTTTATTTTTTCTAAGTATAACGTTAAGTCCATAGCCTCCTCTTGAGCATGTTCTAACCAATCTAAAAGATTTAAGTCTTCTCTTTCTAAAGTAGTATTATATTTTTTAATACCTGTTTGAGATCTTATTTCAAACTTTTTTTTGACTAATTCTACGTACTTATCCTTCTTTAAATTTTTTTCCATATAACTAAATATACGAACTTTTTGGTGAGATTACAAATATCTCTTAATACTTTTCTTTTCTTTCCAACCCTCTGTACCGTCGGTGTATTTAACTCTAATCTTACTAGGGGACTTTTGTAGAACTCTTGCTACTTTTTTTTCTTTTAATTCTGATCCGTCTTCATTGAGAGTTATCCATTCATCTTCCGGAGCTTTTTCTTTTATTGCTTCTGTAACTTCTGCTTCTTCTTTAATCTCCTCCAAATTTTCTGGTGTCGGGAGTGAAGTTTCTTCTATAATTTGTTCTTTTTTTACTTCAATATCATCTAGTACTTCATCTAATGTTTCTTCTAAACTTTCTATTTTAGAATCTTTATCTATGGAGTTAAAAAAGTCTACAGCTTCTTCTTCAGTGTAATTTAGTTTACCTTCTTGAAGTTCTCCGTATAGATTTTCTTCATATTTCTTTTTAGGGAAAGCTTGCTCAAAAGCAAAGTTTGCTGCAATTACTAGGGAAAGTGCTAGTGGGTCAAAAACAAATATAATTATAAGGAGTAAAATATTTATAATTTTATCCATAGGTACACCTGTTAGTCCGGAAAGGTATTGAAGTGGGCCTAATTCACCAGTAGCTTCATTATCGTTCTCTAAAGTAAGTATATTGAGTTGGTATTTTTGTAGGCTATCAGCAACTATTTCTCTTTTTGCTTGAACTGCTTTCCTATTTTCTTCTTCTACTGTTATCCTTTTTTGAGATAACCTAAGTTCAGTAGTCGATATAGTATTTCTTATCCCTGTTGCTGCCGTAGTATCTCTAACCTGTATACCGGTGGCTTTGGCGTTGGAGAGTATAGATATATTCTCTGATATTCTATTGAGTTCTGTATCGTACCTCTTGACATCGCTTTCGTAGAAGTCTTTTTTTTGAGTCAAGAATAAAACTTTATTGTCTTTAATTGATAGACTCCTATAAGTATCCTGATATGCTGCACTTAGGAAACCGTAGATACCCATACTAGTAATGAGTACTAGCACTAGGGCAGCAATGGAGAGATACGCTCTAAGCCATTTGTTTAGGTTACCCCAGTACTGATAAAGAAGTGAAGCTATAACCAGCTTAGCTATTTCTAATGAACCAGCCATAAGTATGACTGCGAATGATGCTCCGGCAAAAAGTTTACTAAGGCCGCTGACTGAGTAAAAAGCAGCTGAAGCTGATACAGATAAGGCGGATAAGGTAATTACAGAGGGGAAGAATCCTTTCTTAATATTTTTCCACATAGAGTTCTTTATTAGTTAAGTACCAATTATATTTAATAAGAGTACTACAGCTCCGATTACAGAACCTATCTGGTATAATTTTTTTTGTTTTTGAGCTTTCTTTAAAGACGATTGTAGTTGATCTGAGAGTTCTTGAAAAGCTGTTAATTGTTTGTCTTTGTTACTGGATATTAAGTTTAAATTCTCGATTTGTTTTTGCTGATTGAATACTAGTTCGTTCAAACTTAATACTTTACCGTTGATGCTTTCAATTAATTCATTTAGATTTATATTTTCTAAAACTACTCCATCAAGCCTAGTTAGATCCTTAGCTACTAATTTAGCGATTGGAGTTGTTAGTTGAATCGTTTTTGTAGTATCCGTAGCGTTTTGCGAAAAACTGTTCAAGCTCATCATCACCAAAGTAATCAATAGCATCCAATTTAATTTTTGTTTCATCTTGTATGACAATTATTTTTGTATTAAGTTTTTTAATTTTAATATCATAAGAAGCTATTTCTTCATTAAGATTAGTAGCCTGTATTTTTAAACTATCATTTAGAAATTGGACAGAATCTACTCTTAGTTGTAATGAATCAATCTGTGATTTGTAAACATCAATGTCTACTACTTCTTCACTTGATTTTATGAAAACCATATAAATTAGAAGTAACCCGGCAATTAAAAGCCCTAGATTTTTCTTTATATACTTTATCATCATATTAATATAGTAAAATTTTTCCCCTTATGCAACTATATCCTTAGATTCTATTAGAGTGTAGGTAAATGAATTACCCCATACATCTTTAGCTTTATTACAGATCTCCATAAATTGATTGAAATCTGATTCTTTTGCAAACACTTGGCAGCCGGCAGACCATTTATCTATCTGAGTTGATCCAGCTACTCTTGATCCTGCTTTATGTATGTTAATACCAAATATCCCTTCTTTTACATTTTCTTCAATCATATCATACTTTCCGTCTTCATTATTATCACGGTAAACTTTAACAGGTTTTTGCTGCCTTAAAGCTTCATACTTACCTTGATGTAATCCAACCTTATGAGACCCTCTATACTGGCCTGGTTTTAAAATAGCTACGCCATCTTCATTCATTATATTCTCTACCCAGTGTTTTCCAGGGTCTGTGGTACAGTCTGATTCGTAGTATTTCCAGTTACCGTCTGGGTCTTTAAATGATATTGTCATCTTATCGTCAAACTTATTTGTTACTTGATCGCCGGTACTTGAATTTCTAATTCCAACGATGTTAACGTCTAATCCTTTATCACTTGTAAAGTACTTATATCCTTTACTTCTTACTGCTTTTTCAATTTGATCTCTAGTATAACTCATAATTTATTTTTTATTCGGATTCTCCTTTTTTTCCGAAGATTTTTCCGGCTTCAGCGATTCCAAAAGAACCTAATGTGATTATTACAAATGAATTGTAAACAAATTCATTAATTTCTAGTTCCTGGCCAGTAAACCCTGTTACTATGTCAGCTGTTGCAAATAGTACCATTACTGCAAATGAAGAAAAACCAACTACTGATTTTTCGTTAATATCGTTTTTATCTTTGAAAATGTCTCTGAAGGCCATCCATTTATGATTTAAATAATTAAACATAGCTTAATAACATTTTAAGTAAAACATTTATTTAGTATAAATAGTCAAGTAGAAACACGGAATTGGGGTTCCTAAGTAGAGAGGTTTTTCTTGAAAATAATCTTTCTCCAATAATTATTTAATTCACTTAGTAATAAACCAGCTTCACCAAGTTCAGAACGGTTATCGGGATATCCTATTTCTTTATCATAATCAAAATCTTCTACATCTTCTATGAATTCATACATATCAGGATTAACTCTCTTTAACTTTGGAATATCCCTTCTCCAAAGATGTGAAGGTAATTGTGTTTGGGATTTATATAAATTATTTATATGGTCATCTGGTAGTTCGTTATCTCCTGTAAATGAATGAATCATTTTAGTTCCCATTTGTCCTATGAGTGTTTGATAAGTGGCAAGTGAAGTATGTAGTATACCATCTTCTTTATCTAATACTAAATCAGCAGGCATATTTATAACCTTCATACTATCAAGAAGTTCTCGTAAAGAATTAACATTAACTATATACGATTGAGCTCCTGGTGCTTCAAATCTTCTGATATGCTGTAATCTACCATTCAAATTTATTCCTCGTATTTCGGGTGTTGCTCTACCCAACCAGAGTATATCGAATGAAAGTTTTATAATATCTTCTACCAATAGAGTGTACTCACCATCTTGAATAGAATTAATTAATGCAGTTGTTGGTCTAGCATCATCTTCTAAAAATAAAAAATATCCTAGTGAATTTCCATTAGAATCGAATTCATTCAAAGCAATCTCATACGCCTTCTGATGAGATAATGCAACTCCAATAATATTTTTAGAAAGATTCCCTGATGGGTCTATAAATGTATCCAATCTACCAGTTTGTATCATAGATTTGATATCAAGATCTCTACCCATTATAGCATCTACAAATTCATATTCTAAATCAGACCATTCCCAAGCTTTAGTAAATTCCTGTCTTCTATAACTATCCTTTTCGGATATTACATAAACTTTATCTGCTCCAAAATTTTGTAAGTGGGCAATATTAGTCTTTATCGACACTCTTAATTTCCTTTGGCAAGAATTCAACGTTTACATGTCCGCATTTAGTACAAGCAAAAACGGGAATTGGAATATAAGAGGGTTTTCCAGTTCCTGTAAGAAATCCTGATGCTTTTCTTATAATGATATGCTGTTCAAAATAAACTCCATTGCATTCATCACACGTAATTCCTGTTGTCTGGTTAAGATCTATGTTTAGTTGTTGTTCCATAGTTACTTACTTTTTAACTATAGTCGATTTTTTAGCACGAGGCTTTCTAGGTTTTGCAGATGGTTTTTTTGTTTTTTTGATTTGTGCTGCAGCTTTGGCTTTTCGTTCAGCTGCAAACTTAGATACGACATAGATTACTAGTACAGTAGATATTAGGATTAAACTAAAAATTGCAAATAATTTCATAGGTGTTTTTTAAAATTTGATATAAATATATATTAATTAACTAAGTTAGTATTTATTTTCTAAGTAGAAATAAAAATCTAGGATAGTGCCTTTAGATTCTAAGATTTCATCATCGTACTCTTTGTCGGGAATGCCGAATTTTTTACATAAGCCTTTTTTTAGTGCTTCTAATCGTTTTGATTCTTCTTTTTCAAAATCTACGAGAAGTCTTTTTCTTCTAGCCCTTGCTAGTGAGGTTTCTTCCACCCATTTAAGTTGGTCTCGGATTGAAAGTTGGAATTTTTCATTTAACTGGTGTTCTACTATTTCAGCTTCAAATTCAAATGGTGCATAATCAAAATCGCCATTCTCTATTCTATCAAGAATAGGCGCGTTTGCCGGTAAAGGTTTAGTTTTTGCCGTAAAACTTCTCCACCACATAAATCGATCATATGGCTTTTTATAGTAATTTTTTTTAAAGTATCTTTCTAACCAAGTTAATTTATGGGTAGGACTATAAGGTAATGAAATATCCATATCTAAATATAGTATTAAATTTTTAAAAATCCAACTTTTTCAAAGAATTTCTGTCCTCTTATATTATCTTTAACGCAATAAAGTCTAATATCTTTACCTACATGATAGCAAACATAATTACAGAAATCATGGGAGTCACCGTGTATTCTCTTTTTTGAGACAAACATATTATAGAGGTAATTATTATCAAACCAAACATAGCCGAGAACATTATTATTCTCCTTTAAAACAAACATTAAATTGTTTTTTTGAAATCTATGTTTGGCTTCTTCAACATTAAACATTCCTGCCCATTGTATTTCTGAGTTGAATAAGTCAATGCATTTTTGGACTAGATGGAGATCATCAGGTTCTACTTGTTGAACATTTAAATTAGGTCTAAGTGTAGGTGCTTTAAAAACCTCTTTATCGGCAATGTACCAAATTTTTTTTGTAGGATCTTCAACAAGTGGAAACATTACTTAGTCTTTTGTAGTATTTCAAGAGCGCGTTGTATTTCTTCAGTTGTGTATTCTAAGAGAATTTGATAAGCTCGTCGATCATCTACTTTTCGTTTAAAGTCTTTTGATTCGCTTTGATGACTTGAAAGTCTATTTTGTCTATCATGCCAGGCTGTAATTGTATCACTCATAACTTTCTATTTTTATATTTACTTAAAGATAGTATAATTTAACCAGAAAACCAACTATTACAAGTTTTTATTATGAACTAAAATACCATTAGCAAAAAAATTACTATTGTCTTCTACATGAAAAATATAAGTCTGTACTGGTTCTCTCTCCTGTTCTTCTAAGTCTACAAGTTTTACATTCTCTAGTTCCAAATCAATTAAACTATCTCCTACTTTAAGTTGATTAATTTCGGAGGTAAAAGTGTATCTTGCTGATGTTAGGTTTGGTTTATAAGATGCTAGGTGTTTACCCTCAACATAGTATGGATGATCAAATGTAGAAATTATTTCAATATCATTTTCTAATATCAATTTGATTAAGTCATTATGTATAGAGGTAGAAACTTCTATTACTTCTTTAACTTCTATTTCTTGAGTTTTTTCGTTATAAGAGAGAACAAAATCACCTATTCTAATGTCCTCTATGTACTTAGTATAGTAATCCTCCATGGTAACCTCTGTACCTGCTACAAAGCAAAGTTTATTGGACATTTGTTTACTATTTAAAAATTTTTCCATTTATATCTATTAAATTTTTGAAATATTTACACTTGCTTTAAGGAAATAAAACAGTCTGCACTATACTTTTCATATGCTACTTTCAAATTAAACTTTTTGCTTTCTTTTTTAAATCTTTATTTTTTACTTGTATTACTATTTGGTATTTAGTTCCTTCTTCTACTTTATCATATGTCATATGCTGCCAAGGTTTATAAATATATACATCTCCTTGTTTAATCTTACAAACAGCGCATCCTCCTTCTTTACTTCGTTCCCAACTTTCTTCTGCAATAAGGTTACCTCCTTTGAAATTATCATTTAAGTATATATCAATACTCATACATAGTTGTTCAGGGGCAGATAAAGGCATTCCTTTAGTAGTCATAACATGTCTATCGTATTTATCTCCTTCTTTGTATCTGAATAGACTGATATCTAAATCATTAAAATTAACATTATTAAACTCTTTAAATATTTTCTCACTAATGATACTATTTAATCTTTGATTAGATTTAATTTTTGGTACATATCCAAATCCTCTAGAATGCACTACTCCTTTTACTAAAGCTGAAGTTTTATGATCTTTTAAATCGTTAATATTATCTTCTAGAAGTTCATTACAAAGATCTTGAGGTATTATATTAGTTAATTTACGAAAAAGAGGAGTGCAAACAAACTCTTTACCTACATAATAAGTCCAACATACTTCTTTATAGTCTCTCATAAATTTAGGATAAGATTTGAGAGAGTCTTTCTTGAAATGATATATCTTTTTGTTTAAAAGTTTATCTTTTTTTAATCTAGCATATTCATATATCGATAAACAACAGTTTTGGTTAGCTATAGATTTAGCTGCTTCTTCAAACTTACCGTAACTTCTATCTTTATATGTATCCATAAAGATACCATCATACTTAATGCCTTTCTCTGCTAATGTAGGTATTACTTCAGTCCAGTCACCAAATAAGATAGTAACATTTGACTTACCTATAGCCCATTCTAACGCTTTTTCATAAATCTGAGGGTTTATTTCTATACAGGTGTAGTGGTTTGCAAGTTCTGACATTTTATTTGCCGAGAATCCCATTCCGAATCCAACATCAAGAACGTTGCCTCCATTTTCACAAACTACGTTTGAATACATATCCATCAGAGATTTGGATATAGAATCCATTACAATGGAACGATTATTATTTTTTAGGTAAATTGTTTTACCTGTAAATACTACCTCTTTATCTCTCATATTAAACTTGTATCTAATTTTAATCGCGTTTTTGATATTCCTATTTGGAATATTTCAATATTATGTGGGAGTTCAATTACGAATTTTATAATATTAGAAACTTCTGAGAATTTTAGTTTTTGATTTTTTACTAACTTAGCACTCTCTAATGTATTAGGGTATACATTTATAATACGAACTTCCTTTTCTATATCTCGTAATTCAAATGTTTTTTGTTCTAAATGTTTTTTATCCTCAATATACTTTTGATTAGGGCCTCCAAATATTAATGCAGATGTTAGTATATTAATTATAGTTTTAGGTTTATATTTCCACTCTTTATAAACAAGTTCAAATAAATCAGATTGTAATTTATCTTTATATTCATTATTAATAAATACATCATACTCGTTTATCACATTTGAAAAGTAATGTGCATACGAATCAGTAGTACTTAGGGAATCAGCTTTATGACCATTTGAAGAGAGATGATCTTTTATATTCTTTCCCAATCCATAATTTCCTGTAACTAATATTTTCATACCATAAAGGTATTACAGTAGTGGGTTTTTTAAATCTAAATGTTCGTAAAAGTAGAACCCGATTAAACTCCATCGATTTCCCTTAGTAACTTCTAAGACTTCGTGTTCTAATGAATGTTTAAAAGTGTAAAGGGAACCTGTATTTTTTGGTAGTATCTGGTATTTCGGTTGGTGTATAACAAAATCACCTCCTTCGTAATCTTCATTTAAAGAAGCTCCTATATTATAAATCTGATTATCATAATAGATATCTCTATGTCTACCGAACTTGTCACCAACGGAATAGTTAAACATATGAATAGCATCTAAACTTTTAACAACTTTAATTCCAGTTGTTTCAGTAAAGTAAGAATCCATTCTATCAAAAATCCACCGTATATATTGATTCCACCCAATAGAATAAAAATTATAACTAATAGGACGTGGGTATTCATTCCTCTCTGTCTTTTGTAACTTAGCCGAAAGTTTTATAATAGCATCACATTCTTGTTTATTAAATGAAATCATCAAAGATGCTTAGCACTAAATAATTCAAAAAATTTAGTTACAGTTCGTCTAATTTGAGATTTTTCAGTATCAGTCAATACTTGTACAGTTCGATTTTGAACATTAGTATTTGATACTTTTTTGTATAATGTTGGTTTTTTCATACTATTAATTATTTATTGTGCACTAATATTCCGTTAGCGTAAAAATTTCTATTATCTTCAACGGAAAAAATATAAGTTTGAGTTGGTACAACTGGTAGTTCCGTTATACTCAAAATAGTAGTTTCAATATCACTATCTAATGTGTATACCGTATCACCAACTTTTATCTGAGAAACTTCTAACGGTAAGTCATATCTTTCGTTTGTTAACTTAGGAGCATACGATGCAAGTTCTAAATTATTTACATAGAATGGGTGGTCATGTGTAGATATAACTTCTGTTTGATTTGAAAAAGTATATTTAACCAAATCATCATGTACTGGTGATTCAGTATCTAATACATTCTTATCTTGATGTATTCCAGTTTTTTCATTATACGTTAAGACTGTATCACCAACTACTACGTCTTCTATGTTTTTTTCATCTCCATTGGATAACATAATTGAAGTTCCTGCAATAAAACAATACCTATTATGTACCAATACCTTATTTGCAAAAAAGTTATGATTTACTTCTACTGTCTTTACATTGTAAACAGCAGTTGGTTCTGTTAGTATTTCGGTTGATAATATTGTTAATTCTGAACCATCTTGTTTAAATACTTTGAATCCTTCTTCTGCTTTTGTTGTAGTAAGATTGTATACACCTGTAGTGTAATCTGGGTCCATAGATACCCATCCTTTTTCTTTTGAATATAATGGATGATCTAACGTTGATTCTATAATACTGTTATCTTCAAATGTGTATTTTACAGTTGTATTTACCAATTTGGATCCGATTCCTTTAACTAAGTGCGGCTCTACTACATTAGTAGCAAAATTAAAAGACAAAACAGAATCTCCTATTTTAATATCTTCTACTAATTTATACTCGCCATTTGCTAAGGTAATTTCAGTTCCTGCTACAAAACAAGGAGCGTTGTGTGATACGATGGCTTGAAAAGAAGTAGACCCACTTATGATATATGTATCAGTATCTTCAACATCTAACTCAACAATTTTCAAACCAGTATCGGATGTTACATAAAAGTTAACCTCGTCTATATCAATAATATTACCGTTTAAATCAAAGAAATAATCATCATCCGGGTTTAGATATTGGGTAGGTTTATATGCTGTTTGATTTGAAGAAGAATTATAGACTAACCACTGTTTACCGGTGCCGGTGAATTTAGAATCTGAATCGATTACAACTTCCATAAGTGCATTATAAGTTGAATCTCTTTCTACTTTAAATACAACTTGTGATGATGTTATGAATGATCCAGATGGTAATTCGTTACCTTCAAAATTCCAAGCTAGTAATGTGGAATCGGATTCAACTTGTGGTGAACCAGAAATAAAATACGATGATACAAAGTCTCCGACTTCCGTATCTCCTATTTCGGTGAAAGTACCGTCTACCATTTGTATTTTATGAGTAGACAATATACCAGATGATCCTGCTTTTATAAAGTTTGTAGCAAACTCATAATAATGAATATCTGATAGCTTATTAATGTACCTTGTTGTGTCCACTTCAGATGATATGTCAGCAGGTAATTCAAATATAGAACTTATCTTATAACTATGTAGTGTTACTACACTTAAATCACTCCCATACACTATTTGAAAAGATCTTACAGATGTTATGTGGCCATTATCATCGGTATTAGACGTATTATAGTGATATTGGAGGATTAATTTATCATCTCCTTTAATTTCCTCTACAAATGAATTCCATCTATCTTCGTTTGACTCATTTTCTACTGTAGAACCTATTTTATAGAAACTAATAGGGTTATATACTTCGGTTATATCCTTTATAGCAACATCTGGAATATTAGATGGGTTAATAGTTGATTCTAGTGTATTTGTAATTGAATCAGATCCAGAGTAATAATGTGAAACTACAAAACTACCGCTATCAGTTGAATCACTTGAATCAAATAAACTAAGTAGCTCTAATGTGCTTTTACAGTATACACTATCAAATAAAGCAGATTCATCATATGCTAACCTTAATATAAATTTATCATCTGAATCTTCTATACTTTCTGGGTATATTGTGTTTAAATCCTCTGGATGTAGAACTATATTATCAGCAAGTGATGGAATACTTGTGGTTATAGCAGTAGATATCGCAGAAACTATCTCATTGTGAAAAACTGGTTTGTAAGTAATATGTAACTCAGCTATGTCATTTGTAGTAAGGATTTCAGCAAATTCAGTAAAATTAAAATTTGACAATTCATTACCGACTATACTAGTATCTGTGTTTATTTCTAATAACCTAAGATTTCCATTACTGTCTTTTGCAAAATCTGCAGAAAAAAATGTGCCTTTCATGTAGTAAGTATTTTAAAATAAATAGAAGTATTTTCAGTAATACCTACTGATCTGTTAGTCTTTTTTACCATAGTCACCGTATAAGCATTCTACTCCCCGCTATACAGAAATTGTATCTTACTTAGCCCTACTGTGCGGTATGGGTACTTAAGGGTAACTATCTTTAATTAATTTATTTGTTTTCCTCTACGGAAGCGGCACGGTAAGCTGTAATCAACTTTTTTATTTCACCTGCGAATTTGCGAGCTCTCTGTTGAGACGCTTTAGTAGTGCCGGAATTGTTTTCTGCTAATCCGTTAAAATTAGACTGTATTTCTTCAAATAACTCTTGTTTGTTCATAATTTTTAATTTAATTGTTTTAACCTAATAGCATATTTGGATCTATACTATCTTCTTTTTTATTTAACTCTGGTGTAATAGAAACTACTGCTTCTGTTATTAACATCGTACCAGCTACCGATGCGGCATTTTCTAGTGCCAGTCTTGCGACTTTGGTCGGATCAATAATACCTGCTGAGAACATATTTACTTTCTTATTCTCTCTAGGATTATACCCTAACCAATTATCTTTAGAGTTTCGTAACTCTTTATCAATACTGTTTATACTTTCGGCAGTAAATCCAGCATTCTGTAGTATCTTCTTAAATGGTGCCACACAGGAATTAAGTACTATCTGGTATCCTTTTCGTTCATCAGTAGAATCAATTGAATCTAATCTAGTTTGTAGCATTGTAGCTGCATTTAGTAATGCAATTCCTCCTCCAGGTAATATACCTTCTTCTAAAGCTGCTTTTGTAGCATGTAGTGCATCGTCAACTCTATCTTTCTTTTCTTTCATTTCAACCTCTGTATGACCTCCTACATGTACAATTGCTACTCCTCCAATAAATTTAGCTAAACGGTCTTGAAGGGTTTCTTTTTCGTAGGGTGAAACTGTATCGTCAATCTGGTGTTTTATCTCTTCAATACGAGCTGAGATTTTTTCTTCTGTTCCTTTAGCGTCAATAAGCGTGGTGGTGTCTTTACCCACAGTAACCTTATTAGCTTTACCAAGCCAGGTAGCATCAAATTTATCTAATCTCATTCCTTTTTCAGTAGATACTACTTGACCTCCAGTCATTATTGCAATATCCTCTAATACAGCTTTTCTTCTTTCTCCAAACTCAGGAGCTTTAACCGCCACTACATTTAGAATTCCTCTCATTTTATTAACAACAAGTGTCGACAAAGCTTCTCCATCTATATCTTCAGCAATTACTAATAATGATTTACTCTGTTGGGAGGCACCTTCTAAGATAGGTAGTAACTCTTTTACCTGTGTTAGACGTTTATCTGTAATTAAAATTAACGGATCACGAAGAACAGCTGTCATTGTGGTATTATCGGTAACAAAATAAGGAGATTTATAACCTCTATCGAATTGCATTCCTTCGACAGTTTCTAAATATGTTTCTCCTGTTTTTGATTCCTCAATTGTCACAACTCCGTCTCTACCTACCTTATCCATGGCAGTGGAAATTAATTCGCCTACTTCCGTATCATTATTAGCTGAAATGGTAGCGACTTGTTTTAGCTGCTCTTCATCCGTTATTTCTTTAGAGTAATCTTTCTGTAGGAATTCTACGACTTCTTTTACTGCTTTATCAATTCCTCTTTTAATATCTACTGCATTTGAACCTGCATCTAGAGAATTGATACCTTCATCAAGAATGGATTGTGCAAGTAGAGTAGAAGTTGTAGTTCCGTCGCCGGCTTGTTCTCCTGTTTTAATAGAAGCTTGTTTTACAATTTGTGCTCCTAAATTTTCAACTTTATCTTTTAATTCAATAGATTTAGCAACTGTTACTCCGTCTTTAGTAGATATTGGATTTCCCATCTCTTGTTCTAAAATAACATTACGACCTGAGGGTCCTAGTGTTGCGGTGACTGCATTTGCTAATTTATCTACTCCGTCTGCAAGTTTATTTCTTGCTTCTTTTGAAAAAATAATTTCTTTATTCATTTTATGATTCTTTTACAACTGCTAAAATTTCTCTGTCTTGTGCTATATAGAACTCTTCACCTTCAAAGTCAATTCGAAGTGTTCCTATTTTTGGAACAAGTACTATGTCTCCTACCTTGCAGGATCGGACAGTAATTAATTGATTATGTTCGGACATTCGGCCAGGACCGACTGCTAGTACTTCTCCCATTTCTGGTTTTTCTTTTCCTAAATCTGGGATTACTATTGAACCGTAAGTTTGTTCTCCTTCATCTATTGGTTTTAGAAGAACGCGGTCATTTGCTGGTGATAACTTTTTTAACATATATATAACGTTTTAGTTTATTAATATAAGAAATAAAATTTTAAGATCAAACTCGAGAGCGGAAATAATTAAGCTATTTTCAAAGTTTTTAACTCTGAACCTTTAGCGAAAGGGACTGTGATTTTAAGTAAACCATTTTCAAACTCAGCATTTGCTTTGCTTAAATTAAATTTACTATCAATCTTCCAACCAAGATTAAAAGATCGTTTAGCTATACCCTTATGTAGGTACTGACTAAGGTCATCTTCTTTTGGTCGGGTGTAGTTTATTCTAATTATATTACCCTGAATTTGTATCTCAACTTCTTCTTTTGAGATTCCTGTACAAGCAATATCTAGACCTAGACCGTTGTCTTTCTCGTAAATATCTACAGGATGGGGGAGTTTGGATGCTGCCAGTGGTGCGTATGCACTGGCGTCTTGGAAAAAATTCTTTACTAGAATGTCGAACGGATTGCGTTCGTAAAATAATGTACTCATATCATTTAAAATTTGTGATGCCCTAGGGTCATCGGTTAAAAAAAAAATATAAAATCGCTCTCGAGTCGACCTTAATAACTTTTAATAAATAGGATAAAATTTACTTTCCTACGTATCTTCCGTTTATAACTTTAATGACCATCTCTCCAGTTATTAGATATCTCTGGTGGTGCCTTTAGTGTAACACCGGGTAATACGGTAGTGGTCTCCATTATATGCTGGACTATAGGGGCAAACATTTCAGCATCATTCTCCGATACGTTTATTAAGAGCTGATCATGTACCTGTGCCTGGACTGTAGCATCTATGCCGAGCTCTCTTGCTTTACGATTAATCTTCACTGCAGCTCGATTTACTACCGCAGCGGCTAAAGATTGAAGTTGAAAGTTAAGACAGTTATTTAATCCATTTCTATAATCTCTATACGCTTGCATTACTTGCTCTTTACCGTATTTGACTTCTAACTCTTTTCTAAATCTCCAGTCCATTATACGGTCTTGAAACTTAATATAGGTCTTCTGTACTTTAGGTAAGTGCCTAACTCGGCCAACGTAGTTCTTTATAAAGCCATGAGCTTTCACTTGAAGTCTAGAGTTTTCTCTCCATTCTTTAAGTTGAGGGAAACCATTTAAATACCCTTGAACTAAACTTTCAGCAGTCTTTTGATCTACCCCTAAAGTCATTTTAAGAGCATAGGCCTCCATTCCGTATGCAATACCTAAAGAGTAAGCCTTTGCCTTATTACGTGCCGGTGCATCTAGGTTTTTAAGATAGTTGGTAGCTTTTTTATCAGGCGAGACTCCGTTAGGAAATCTTTTTAGATCCTGGTCTAGCTTTTCAGTTTTAATAGCAACGGTAGAGTAGAAATCCCATCCTTTATTAAAGATTTCCTGTAATGCAGTATCACCGGTAACTGAAGCAAAACAATGAGGTTCAAGAGATTCATAATCAGCATCTATTACTTTTCTACCTTCACCGGCTATCATAAAAGCTCTAACAATATTATTATACTTAACTATTATAGGAACATCTTCTCCTTCTTCTTTGGTTTTAGGTAACTGTTGAGCATCTGAACCATATCGACCGGAGACAGTACCGTTCTGCTTAAAGTAAAAATAATATTTACCATCTTCGGCTCTATCTAAGAATCTATCTACGTAGGTAGATTTAATTTTAAGTAGTTTATTATAGATTCGTAAATTCTCGGCCCATTCATAGTCTTTTGCTAATTCTTCAATCATATCCATGTCGAATTGATCTCTTCCGGATTTAGTATTACCGCCGGACTTGAGGGGAGTAATACCCATATATTTAAATACGATTTCTCCTAGATGCTTTTTAGATTGAATATTAATAAGGTCGCCGTCATTAGTTTCTTTCCACATACTCATAGAAATTCTATACATCTCTACTTCTTCTAAAAAAGATTCATCTCCAGTAAGTAGAAACTGCTTTACTTTTTCCTCTTTTTCATTAGTAGACTCTAGGTCTTCTATTGCCTTTTGAGTCAATGTATATTTACCGGTCTTTTCAGATTTAGGTAGAGATAGAGAATAACGTTTAGCAAGATTCTGAGCCCAATTACCTTTATTTGAGACCGGGAACTTATCGTTAGCGGTCTTAATTACCCAGGTTTTAGCTTCTGATGTAGCCAGTAAGGATTTCATTACAACCTCTTTATTATGAGCCAAATCAGTAGTTATTTCATTAAGAGTATTCTTTATAAGGTCCATATTAAGTTCAACTCCATATGCTTCCATAGGAACAGTAACTTCCCTATATACAGGCATTACCTCTTCTTCAAAAAAGAACTTCTCCAGGTTTTCTTGCTTAAGTTTAGCAAGGTAAAGATTACAGATACGGAGAGTAAGGTCAGTATCAGCCGAGGCATATTTAGATAAGATTTCAAGGTCTGCTTTATATATTTCATAACTTTCTTTAGTAACGGATCCTCCGTTATTTTTTATACTTTCTTTTAATTCAAGTTGTTCCTGATTAGCGGCTTCTTCAACGTTTAACCCTAGAGCTTCTTGATTCATAATTGCAATGGACTTTAGTCCGAATGGATTACCAAATCCAAAGGCTCCTTCTTCATAAACTGTATGAACTAGTAGCCCAGTATCTACCCAAATATCTTGTAGTAGATCCACACCAAAATAATTCTTTATAAACTGAACATCAAAGGAGGCATTATGGAAAACTAACTTTTTACCTTTAAGAAGTTTAAGTAGATTTATAGAGATCACCTCAGTAGAGGTACCTTCTATTTCCTGTAACACTAATTCTTCTCGATGGTAATCCCATACAAGGGTAGGTAAGTAGAATCCTATGCCTTCATCTCCGGATACTGACCATCCAATAATTTTATTCTTTCTAGGATTAAGTCCGGTAGTTTCTGTATCCACCGCAAGTACGTCTGAGTTACTTATATGTTGGTGGAGTAGCTCAAGAGTAGTTTTATCTTGAACAGTATAGTACTTTTTTTCTAATTTCATATATAACCTTTTAATTATAACTTAAATATAAGAACTTTTACTCAAATAAACAACTATGTACCTATTTTAATTTAGGTCTACAGTTTGAATGCATTATATTCTTACATTTCTCCGTAAAGATCAAACTTTTCGGGTTCGGGCTCTTCTATCAATATTTCATTTTCCTTTATAGCAAATAACTTACCATTTAAAGGCTCTAGTCTATAATGACCTTTGAATTGTGTTTTTCGCATATAAGCAGTTAGTGTTGCTACAAGGCCTGTGATAACTGTTGCTTTGTCTATTGTTAACTCCCAGCTATCACCAGGAGGAACTCTTTTAGCTATAAGTTCATTTTGCTCTTCTATTATTTTCTCAGTCATTATTTTCCTTTAATATAATCTAAAATTTCGTCTTGAATATCAGGTTCTATATAATCTTGAGATCCTGGGTTAGAGTTTTGTGGGGATAGTACCCATCCTTCTTTTTTAGCTAGTTCTAAAACACCAGAAACTTCACTATTAGAATTAGCTGTATCACCATTCATTGACCCCAAAAGCACAGGGGCTAATTTGGTTTCTGGAATAGAATCCCACCACTCTTTTAATGTAGGGAAGGCTTCAAGAAAGTTTTTATTTCTTCTTATATCGTATTGAGTATAGAAGGATTTCCAATCTCTTTCTCTACTTTCAAAAGAGGAAGTATGTTTATGTCCAGTCTTGATTTCTCTAATATAGGCAATAAGTCTTACTATACCATCTTTCTCCATCTCTAAGAGATACTGAGTATTCAATTCTAGCCATTTTTCGATGTGATCTGCACGTTCTTTTCTAATATATTCCGGTAAGGTTACTATAGACTGGAAGCTTGGAAATCTTAAAATATTAAAAGAGCAGATTGGAAAATGATCTCCATATTTTTGTTTCAATTTTATTACTTCGTCCATAAATTCTGTTATAGAGAATAGGCACAAAGCATTAATTGTCATCATAACATTTAAAGATTTGATATTAGCTTCATCACATACTCTGTACATATTAGATAACCACTTATCCCAAATTAAATTATACCGTATATACTCAGACTGCAATCCTGTAGATTCATTAGATGTATAAAGATGAAATGATTTGATATTATGACTTGCTTTAATTAACTCATCTAAGAGTCTATCTTTCTGCCCTAAATTAGAATTAACTGCAAACTCAACTTCACACTCTTTATGTGTTTCCCACCACTTCATTAGTTTCCAAAAATCTGGGGACATGGTAGGTTCACCGCCTGTCACTCTTAATTCACGTAAACTAAATTGTAGCTCGGCTTCCCACCATTTATAAAAAGCTTCTACATAAGGATTATTTTCATTTTTCCTGCCGTATGGCATGGCATGACCACCATCGTGTTGGAATGCTACCGCACCATCGGATACCAGGTTTTGATACGGGCCGAATTGTTTGATATCTTTTTGCCAAGTAGTTGAAAATGAAGCATTGCAGTAAGAACAAGCAAAATTACAATTAGGGTCAAATGCAATTTCTAAAGTCTTTAAGTCAACATCTTCTTGCCATCCAAATTTTGACTTAGCATCTTTAAGTTCCTCATCGGTATAAATTACAGATTTGTAAACTCTATCTGATATTTTATCTTCCCCTAGGTCTTCAATCTTCCAGCAATATTCACACTCTTTTGGTCTTTCTCCTTCGAGCATCTGCTTTCGGATAAGCTTCTTATAACTAGTGTTGTGTATTGCTTTATAACTTTGGGCTACTTCCTCTAAAGGTATCTTATGTGCGGGTGGGTGATGGCAGCTTGCAGTAGTACCATTTCCTAGCCATATAGTAGCGTTATACCATTTGGCTCCGCAGAAAGCAGGGGATACAGAGTTTATTGCTCTATCTCTGTATTTCTGGTAGCTTTCGTTTCCTTTTTTTGCGAATATTCCCATATTATATTACTATCCCCCTCATGTAAATTTTTACTGTCTTAAAGTTTTGGCAATTCTGAACTCTGGTGAAGTAAAGAATTCTGGTATCAGCATTGAATGCGTTGCTCTAATTGGATTAATATCAATTCCTCCTCTACGGGTGTATAAACAAGATACCATTAACTGCTCAGGTTGAAAAGCATCATATAGGTGTCTAAATATCATTTCACATATTTCTTCATGAAAATGTGATACAGTTCTATGAGAAACTATATATTTAGCGATTGATCCGGATGATGGTATTTTCTTTCCTATAATTTTTATGTAAACATCTCCCCAATCCGGTTGATTTGTAACTCTACAGTTTGATCGAAGTAAATTTGAGGATAATTTTATTTCACTTGATTCTTCAGCAACTTCTTCTACTGTTAGTTGAGAAGCATCGGATTGAAAAGCGGTAAAGTCTATTTGATCTAAATCTGTTGCATCTTTTAAATCTACGTACCCTTCAAAAGAAAGCGGGTGACCATCATCATTAGATGTATAAAAAGAAACAGTTGTATCAGTTTCTAATAATTCATCTAGATCCCTTTTGACTCTTGCTTCAATTCCAGAAATACAATCTGATGCGGTCTTGCCGATTTTAGTCATATTAAGTGAATTCAAGTAAAGTTTAATTGACTTAGACTCTACGTGATTATATGAATCAGCAGGGCAAACTATTTTAAGCATTCCGGCTACGGGTTGACCTTTTTCGGTTATTGCTGAGACTTCATATGCATTCCAGGTATCTACCCCAACGAACTCTTCTCCGGTTAAGCTATATGCTTCTCGATTAAGGTATCGAGGAATTTTCACTAATAGGGATGCATCGTATTGATCTGAGTAACCATCACCGCCTACTTTACCTAAATGTCTGTTTGCTAGACTTACTACTTCTTCTTGATTCTTATCTGCCATAATTTTATTTAATAAATTCCAATATTTGCTCTACTCTTTGCATAGGAGAACCAGTAACTTTTATCATATTACTGTTTATACTAGCTAATTGATTTCTAAATTCTTTATCTATATCTCTTCTCCACTCTTCATTAATACTCCTAACTCCATCATCAACTGATTTGAACTCTATAGGAAAGTAAACATAATGTGAATATTCATTTTTAATTCTTGACCAAGTATCATCAACAAACGCTACGGTTGCAGCGCTTGCTTTATTCATATACTTAGTATATACTACTAAATCCATATAACATCGATCTAACACACAGTTATACGGTTTAAGTAATGCTTCTAAATGAAAACTAGAGATTGCTAATTGAGTTTCCGAAGTTCCTTGTTCATTAATAGGAAACCCAAACTCTTTGACCGTACGAGTAGATTCATTTATAAACTCGTATTTAGGTAATTTACTTTTCAGTAATTCATATACTGTAGTCTTACCGGTACTGCTTGCTCCTATTAATGCTATTTTCTTTACCATGTAACCTTTTTTAAAAACATAACCCACATACTTAAACTCGTATCTCTAAATTTAAGGAATAATTCTTCAATTTCCAACTCTTCAGCATTAAATTTTCCAGTTGCTATAACTCCTCCTTCGTCTACTCCTTTAGTTACCCTATGTAGTACACAACCTGCTTGTTTGTAATTACCTCGGTAAGCTCTTATTTGAGGATCTTTACCTTTAAGTTCTGGATACTCGGTTATAAGTCCTGGATGACCATTAATTATCTTGTATTTTTCACAGAGCTCAGGAGGAATCACTCTTAACCAACCATGTAGAGTTATAATTGGATTATCAAACTTACTTAAAAATCTTTCATAATCCTCAACAGTAGGTTTATTAGGGGTATAGCGTACAATACCTTTATTATTAGCCCAGGAAAGTATCTGCTTATTTATTTTCCTCAAATTTTCAGGTCTCTCATTAGTAATTATTCTATCAGGCAGTCTTCCTAATTTTTCTACTAAATCTACTATTTCGGTACCTGTTTGACTAAAAAATACAATCCAGGGTTTATTCTTATTCATTCCAAAACTTTCTAAACTTTTTTATATTTACTTTTATTAACTCATTACTTATCTCCGCTAAAGGAGTATTGATTAATGTGAATAGCTTTTGAGATTCCTTACTCCATAATCCCGTTTCTCCGTACTTAATATTCTTAATAGCATGTACTACAGGGTTAGATGTATCCATTGAATAGATCCATGGATAGTTTCTATAGTACATTCCTTCTTGGGGTAATGAACATCCTAATAGGTGATGAGGTTTATTCTCGTTCAATATCCCATCTTTTAATAAGTCCCCTAATAGTTTTACTCTGCCGAGCATCCAACTAACATACTTATTTGGATGAGGAACAGACTTACTATAGTAGGAATAATCGAAAGAGATTGCAATCATATCTACGTTAGTAGATTTATCCATGTACTTGTAACAATCGCAGATTTCTTTATAGGATTTTCCTTGTACAACTCCTATACTTTTGCCTGGAACATCATCGTGCTCTTTATACCATTTCTCTGCTTGTCGCATAGTCTTTTCTGCGTTCTCTAATGCATCAGGAATAATGTACCATTCCGGACGTAATTTTTTTACCCATTTAGCAAAACTATCAGCATCAAAAGCTTCTTCCAATTCAAAGATAGAATTATCTAAAATAACTTCTCTACCTTTTCTTAAAGCTTCTTTAAACTGATCTAGATATTCTTTATCTTCCTCAAGTAGGTGTACTAATGCGTACGAGTAATCTGTAACTTTATTTACTTCGTCGAAAAGACTCTTAGGGCTCTCATGTGCTATTCGGATCATCTAGTTTCTTTATTTTATTAACCCAGTACTGTAAACCTGGGCTTGTTATATTCTTTAATATACGTGTGCTATTTTAATCATTTAAAATTTCTACAGTTTTATTAATATCTGTCATAGCATTATTCATAATCTCCATAGCTTGGTCTAATTTAGCCTGATAGCCTTTAAAGTCAGCTGCTTGTTCTACAGCTTGTTTAGCTACTGAGTAAGGTATTACATCTATGCCTAGGTTCTTAACATATATTTTATGTTCGTCTAAATTTATCATTAGAAAAATTGTTTTAAGTTAGGTCTAAAATAATTAATAGATTTCATTACTTTTTTATCTCTTGATCGATAAACGATATACCTTCCATTCGCAATTTTCTCAAAATGACAGGCCTCACCTTGTTCCTTACTTCTAGTGCTGACAGTAAGTATGGCTTCTGCTTCAGAAATACAAGCTTTTGATAGATTGCTCGCTTGCACTTCTTGATAAGCCGGCCATATCTTATCCTTAAGGCCGTGTAACATAACACCGTTCCCAAGGGAAACGTAAGTAATATCACAAAGAGCATCCAAAACTTCCACGATGTTTCCATCTTCGCAAGCTTGTTTATATTCCTCAAGTTCCTCGAGGATAAAATTGTAGACGAATTCCCATTCCTCTCTTTTCGGTATTGTTGGTTCATAGTTATTTGGTTTTCCAAAAGTAGCATTAAAAATTTCTACTTCATCTACAAAAGGTACCCCATTAACCCATACAGGTAATTCTTCTTCTTCTTTGAATAATGATAATTGTTCACCCATTCTAGTATACTTTAATAATTCTAGATTCTGTTAAGCTAATAATCTTAAAGTTAGTCTCACTAAGCTCTTCTAACATTTTATATGTCTTAGTTTCTGCTTCAGTTCCTGACATTGCGTCTACTAGGTAGATCTCTTTTACTTTCTGAATTCTGCCTCTATCGTTTTCTTTTTCAAACTGTGCTGTTACTTGCCAATAATTCATAATTTTATATACTTTTAGGTTCTATTATAATCATCTTCTAATCTCACTATATCAGTCTCTTCAAAAGAAGTACCTGTTTGTACTTCAATAAAAGTTACAGGTGCATCTGTTTTGTTCCAAGCCCTGTGTTTAGCTTCTACCGGAATTTCTAATGTATCTCCTGACGTTAATAAATGGTCTACCCCGTTGAGTATAACATTAAGTCTTCCTTTTACTACCGTCCAACTCTCGGAACGTTCTGTATGAAACTGGTACGATAGTCTTTGTCCAGGATCTATAGTTAATTCTTTAACTTTACAGAACGGGGTCCTGAGTATTACTTCAAAATACCCCCAGGGTCTTTCTTCAAAATCTATTAATGTATACATCTACCTGCTAATTCTATGTTTTTATAAAACTCAGCTCTTGCTGAATCTTCGTCTAGGAAGCAACCAGATAATTTAGCTGTTTGCATCGAAGCACCATTATGTTTAATACCTCTACAACTAACACAATTATGTGTAGCTGAGATCATTACAGCAACCCCTAGGTTACCTTCACAAATTTTATTAACTGCATTGTGAATTGCAACTGTAAGTTGTTCTTGAATTGCTCCTCTTCTACCAAAGTGCTCTACAATCCTGTTTAGCTTAGATAACCCAACTACCTTGCCATCATTTGAGGGGATATAAGCTATGCTTACTTTTCCTCCAATAGTCTGGTGATGGTGACTACACATTGAAGTGACTGGGATAAGGCTTTCTTGAACTATACCGTCATACCCGTCGGAAGGAAAGGTAGTAATTTCGGTCATAGGTTCAAATCTACCCTTCCATAAGTCGTTTACGTATGCTTTCGCAACTCTTCTAGGAGTATCAGATGAATTAGGATCATTTTTCCAATCACATCCCAGGGCAGTTAAAAACTTTCCGAATGCTTTTGCAGCGTTCTTTATAATCTCTTCTTTTTCTGCGGTGCTCAACACACCCATTTTTCCTTTGGCAGCTAACTAGAAGGATACACCGTTGGCGTAACCTTCTTTAACTAGTTCGGTACCTTCTATAAACTTTTTTGACATCTATAACTTTTTAAATATACTTAAATATACGAACTTTTGATTAAATATCCAAATAGTCCTGTATTTCTTTTGAATCTTTTTTCTCCCATGGGTACACTATCCATCCTGAAGTATCTTGTAGTTCTTGGGCAAAATAATCCGGTTTTACTATAGATGATAATTTATAATGTAGGGTAGCAAACTTACAGTCAAACATCGTCTCTCTCAACTCAAATAATGTTTTACCACTATCCGCTATATCATCAATTACTAGCAGTCTAGGAGGGTGTAAATAAGTGAGTTCCTTGTATTTAGTACCGAACCTATGTGAATAGAGAATTGCTAGAATTGTGCCGCCTCTTGGTATTCCAGCTACGTAGTCTATAGGTTCTTCTATTTGTGCATAAATCTTATCTAATAAGCCATATACATCTTCCCAACTTAAATAAACTTTTTTATTCATAACTATAAGATAGTAAATTATCTCTGTTTTAACAACTTTAGAATTTGCTTTACTGTTTTACTCCCTACTTCTACTTCATGGTACGGTAAATTATGTTCCTCTAATTTAGCTTTGCATAATTCATCAATCTCTATAGATTGTTTTAAATCCTGGAATCTTTCTGCTTCATTAATTTCAGTATTAGATCTCTTCAACAGGATGTTTAAATTGTCGTAATTGTTATGTAAGTCAACAACCATTTTATGGAAGGACTCTCCGTAATATTCTGCTGGATACCCTTTAGTGTAGTAGCTGTGATATATAGTTGAGAACATTATAGGTGAATCAATAACAATGTAATCTACTTTACCGTAGGATTGTGCTATACCTCTATGTTGGTTAGCAAATACGTATAACTGATCTTGTATAGCAGGGTAATTTTTATCCCATGCTAAAGTTTTGGGAAATTCATAAGGATTATTACAACTAATATGTTTTTTCTTTAATTTGTAAGTAATTCCTGCTGAAATAGATGATTTTCCAATTCCTGGTCCTCCGAATAAGTTTATGAGTATACTCATTTACCCTAGTAGTTGTCTAATCAAACTAAACATGTAACCAACCATACCTACTACATTAAGAAGAGATAGATTGTATTGCTTTGTTTTCTGTGTCTGAATAGTTAATAAACCTAATCCTATGAAGGAACCAAGTTTACCTAGTGGTGTATCTATAAAATAAGGTGATACCATCATTAATGCCGTTCCTAAATAAAGAACTCCATACTTATAAAAAATGTCTTTCATGAAAATATTTCGTTTAAAATTGTTGATAGTCTTATTCCTGCTTGATATAATCTTTGGTCTATAATTGGTAGAACTTCATATACATAATCGTACGATAAGTAAGATCCTGCAGTAGTTTCATAAATTTTAGGTACATATGAATGAGATTCCTTAGACCATTCTAATGCATTTCCTTGAGGAAAATCTGCTTTATTATTAAATTGGTTCATAAGCTTATCAGCATATTCTTTATAACTCATCTTATAATCATCAATGATACCTGCATCCCATAAATCATGTAGGTTAGTCCAATTCTCAGCTCCTTTTCTTCCTTTGAAGTTTACTTTAATTTTGTTACCTCCCCAATCTTCTTCTCTACCTGTGTGAAGTGGTTGATGTATATCACCCACCATATGAACTAAGTACTTTAAGTAGAATCTCTTCATATCCTCAGGAGCAGAAGGTAATTCTAATATTGCAATAGCTCTTTCTATAATCATTACAACGTTTTCTTGAGTATGTTCTATTTCATCATACTCTTTATCTATTGGGAGATTAATATAGTGCCACTTAGCAAACTCATCATATTCTGGGTTACTTCTCATCTCATCAGCCCAAGTACTAGCATTTGCAAGTGATTGTCCGTCTAATAAATCTCTAACTTTTTCTCTAACCTCTTCTGTTAAGTTATTTTCTGCTATTTCACCAACTACTCTATGACCAGTCTTACCCCAACCTAATAGATTGAAAGGTATTAATAAAAGTATAAATATATTTTTCATAGTAAATAAAAAAAGGGGAGTGTTTAAGCTCCCCTAATTGTTTCTTTAAAAGTTATAACGTAAACTTGCGTTCCAAGTTCTACCAAATCCAAACCATACTGAGTTTCTTACATCAACGCCTTCCCAGGTTACAGAAGTATCATCAGCGTGAATATTTGAGTTAGATTCTGCAATATATGTTGTATTGAGTAAATTGTTAATATTTGCTCTTACAGTCCATCCTTTACCAATTTTTCCAGTTATACCAAAATCAACTAAACCAAAAGAAGGTAATTTAAGTGCTCCATTGTTATCAGGGTTAGTAAACTCTGAGTCAGTAATAGAATAATCAGCATACAGCCCATCGACAAATCTATAATCTAAATCTAGTGATAAGTGTTTTCCAATTTTTTGATCTACTCCTATATTACTAGTAAATTGTGCGGCATCTCCTACTTTAGCATCTTTTAGGTAAAGTGTACCCGTTCCAATTGATTCTTGATTTTCATCAAATAGTTCTGAAGTAAAATCTTTAGTATATCTCCAATCACCGATTGATAACATACCTGTAAATCTAGTAGAACTAGATAACTGATATTTACCTTCAAATTCTATACCATTGTGTCTTACATCAATATCTTTAAATTGAGCTGATCCATCTACACCAAATTGGTTAGATAAAGAACGAGTAACAAATCTATTACCCCAAGTTGTAGAATATGCATTAACTTTAAATGATAAATCTTTACCAATAAAACCATACCCTAATTCAATAGATTTAATTTCCTCATTTTGTAAATCAGGATTAATATCATTTATATAATTAGGAAATACAGCACCAAATTGAGGTTGACGTGAAATATACCCTGTATTAAAGAATACATTTTGTTTTGCATCAATGTTGAAGTTAGCACCTCCTTTAATATAACCACCACGTTGGTTTTGTACCTCTGATTCTGGGTTATCTGGTACGTCAAAGTAGTCAATTCTTTGAAATGCTTGATTTGAAAGTCCAGATTGTACTACGGCTGTTAGTTTATCACCACCATATTCAAACATAGAGTTTACACCAGTCCATCCAACTTTACCTACATTATGATAATCAATCTTAGGTCCATCTAAACCGGTACTACCAAACGGACTAGCCGCAACAGTTGTGTTGATTATTTGACCATTAGAGTTCTTATTACCTGTTGAGTAGTACCCATCTAATCCCATAAGATTGTTTAGTACTCTATAATGCTGACCTGTATATTTTCTTAAATCAATACCAATAGATGCTTTAACTTTACCAAACTGTCCTTCTAAGTTAGAAATACCACCAACCCAATTATGTGAGTTCATTGATGCTCTTCTAATAAGTACTTCTCTGTTAACACTTGAATCTCTAAATCCGTTTGAACCAATTAAGAGTCCTGAGAAAGCTGAAATATCACCAGTATAACCACTAGTGGTTGATTGGTTATGTGCAACAATAGCATCAAAATTAATTGAACCGTCTGGATTTCTTGAACCTCTACCATTTTCTGAGTAATGCTCAGTAAGGTCTATTCGATATGGAAGTATATCAGAATCAGATGCTCTATAATTGGCTCCTCTTGGACCTGTTCCTCCACCTCTACCAGCTGAACCATATAATGATGTGGCTAATTTAAGCTTAGAATTAATTTTATAATCCCAGTTAAAAGTTGCTAATGGTTTATTATAGAAGTTTCTTCTCATTGAGAATTCTTCTCCATTTAGTGTACCTCCGTTTGAGTTCCATCTAGTATCAATTCCTTCATCACCGAAATTTTGGTAATCTCTAATAGAAACCCATACATCTCTTTGATGGTGCCATTGACCTGCTCCTAAGAATGAAAAGTTTAACTCATGTTTAGAACCTTCTGGTGCATATCCAATAGCAGTGAAATAATTAAATCCTTCTCCTGAGGTATTATTGATATACCCATTACCGCTCCATTTAGATAGAAGTACAGATGTTGCCCATCCACTTTCGCTCTTACCGGAATTGTAAGAAGCTACAGTCTTTGAGTACCCATTATTACCCACCATTTGTGAGATTGAGCCTCCTTTTTCTTTATCAACAGCTTTAGTAAAAATGGAAATAGTTCCTCCAACTGAAGGGACTGCCAATTTAGTTGCTCCCAATCCTCTCTGAATTTGAATACCACTAGCAACATCAGTTAAACCTTGCCAATTACTCCAATACAGTCTACCATTTTCCATATCGTTAACTGGTTGTCCGTTAATTAAGATAGAAGTATTAGTTTGATCAAATCCTCTTAAAGATATTCTTGAATCACCATAACCACCGCCTTGCTTAGTAGCATAGACACCAGGTACTTTATTCATAATTTCAGGAAATTCCTGATTTCCACCTTTAAGTTGGATATCTTTTGAAGATATTGATGATACGGCAATAGGGGTTTTTCTTCCTACAGCAATATCAATTACTCCTGAGGTAACTACTACAGTATTTAATTCTGCAATATTTACTTCCATGGTAACATCTACAATTGATCTAGCTCCGATTACAACCTCTTGTTTGTTATAACCTACAGCACTAAAAACAAGAGTGCTTCCAACTTCTGGTATATTTAAATCAAAAACACCATTGAAATCTGCAATAGTTCCAATATTGGTATCCTTAATTACTATACTTACCCCAGGTATACCTTCGTTATTTTCGTCTACCACTTTGCCGGATACAGTACGTTCTTGTGCGTTTACAATTAGAAACAGAAAACTTAGGGAAATAGTCCACAGAAGTCTTGTTCCTGATTTTAAATAATTTTTCATTAGCAGTAATTTTTAAATTTTAAATTTTAAATATTGAACAAATTAAATTAACTTAAATTAAATTACCCAAACTGGTAAGTACCTTAACTAAAATAGTGTATATACTTAAAAATTCCGATTTGAAGTAATTTTTTCTTCACATTACATTCATGTAGTTGAGATAACCCAACCTTCTGTATGCACGTATAGTTTTTTTGATTTTTTTTCTACTAAATCTAGTTTAGCTGTTAACAATTCCCACTGAGGGTATGTTATTCCGGATGGCCCTATAGATGTTATAAACACTTGTAACCAATTTATGAATTCCTTTTTGCTCATATTATTTGACTCTATAGTCTACCCAATCTGTTCCTTTAGTATCTATGTTTGGAAATTCATAGATTCTTATTGTACCGTTAATGTCTATAGTCTTTCTAAAAGATGTAGGAACCATTGCACCTGTGGGTAATGTAGTGGTATTATCGTCAAATAAAACTTCGACTTTAACTTTTACATCTACCCCGAAGTAATTAGCGGCGTCTCTTTCAAAAGCTTCTAACTGACTCCACTGGCCTCTATTTAAACCTTGATGCTGTAGAACTGAGTTGAGATACGAAAAAGATTGATGAAGGGATTCTTTTGTACAGCTAAAAGAAGCTGCCGGAGCAAGGTGACCCTTATCGTAAACATTATCTTTATAATCTTTATCATCAGAGGTACTGATGCCTTCTGGGACCCAAAAACTCTTTCCTGATCTAGAAAATGTTCCGTTAGGGCAGGCTACAATGTAGGTTAATTCTAAAGGCTGTTGTGCTATTTCAGAGTAAACTACAGTAAATATATCTGTCTTGATTGTCTTGATTTGTTGTGCAGATATAGCAATTGAACATAACAGTAAAAATGTGCTTATACTATATTTTTTATTCATATGTAATATAACTTTTAAAAATTTAATTTATATCTAAATATAGTCAAATTAACTGTAAACGGCAACTATGAATGTACTTTTTTCAAAAATTAACTCCAACACCAAATTGAACAAATTCTCTTATTGGATCCATATCAAATTTTAAAGTAAAGTTTTTAATGTCATACATAGTTCCTACTTTTAAGGTAGTAAACTTTCCATTAGATTTGGGGAATGTAATTTCTCCTACTACATCTTCTCCTCTCCAGAAAATATCTTCTGATCCAAAGCCTATCATACAGTGTATACCAATTCTCTCAACCCTCCTACCTATACCGAAGTAAAAGGTTCTTTCTTTAATTAAATCATCTATTAAAGGAAAATCAATATCATCAATTTGCCCATCTTTGAAAAAAGTAGAACGATCAGGTTCATAGGTTGAATGAAAGTCCATAATAAAGTATATTTTATTACCAACAGCAAAGTACCCACCTAGTTGTTTATTTGTAGAATACAGAAACCCAACATTTACGATGGGTTTTTTACCTTTAATGGTATCTGTTTGTCCGTCTTCAAATACATAAACACGTGCAGGTTGTCTATATCCCTGAGGGGTGTAATAATTATAATCTATATATGTACTATATCCGTAATTTGGAGCTCCCCATCTTCCCCATCTACCGTAACCCCAATACGGGTCATAGTTATTGTACATATTAGAGTAGTAATATGGATTTTGACCGTAAAAATTAGATTGGTTATTTAGATTATTCGGTTGGTATGTAGTTGAAGAGTTAGATTTAGTTGTAGTAGGTGGGTTACTCCTCCAAGTACTTTGGGTATTTGTGCTAGTATTAGTTGAAGGGGTTGTAGTGTTGTTCTTTGTAGGAGTTGAAGTTCTCCACTTACTTTGACTAAAACTTAAAAAAGGTGATAATATTAGTACTATTAGTAGCTTACTCATATTATTTTTATCTGATTCTAATCATAAATATACGAAAAAAAAATAGAGAAGCCAACTATTTTATAATATATTTTAATTTTTTAAAATTCCAACAGAACCTTAAAATTTAACGTTTAGTCTAAATCTAAAAGTGTTTGAAGTATCCCATCCTACTCTATAAGTGAAATTTTTATAGGGATAATCAATTGCAATAGCTGTATTTTCATTTGCATTATACCAAAACTCTTTTTGTATCCATAACTTAAACTTAGGAAACTTATATATTAAACGAGGTTCGAGGGTGGGTAAATCTTTTTCTATTTTATAATGTAAAGGAACACTTAAATAAAGATTGGAAGTTTCTTTCCAAAAATTATGTCTGTAAGTAAATCGGTTCTCTTCTAAATCAGTTCTATGTCTAAGTTCAAACCCTTGGTATGTTACAGATATATACGATTTTTCATTTGTTCTCATCTCATACCCTATTGTTTGAGATAATACAGATTCACTAAGTATTATAAAGAATACTATTAGTAGATTTTTCATTATGAGAAGTACTGTATAGCTATTACGATAGCGACTGATATGCTTATACCTAACATAAGTTTAAGGAAATCTTTTCCAATTAATGGAAATACTTTTTTCAATCCACCTTTTTTAAGTAGGTATGTATTAAGTGCCAATTCTCTACCTGCTAACATACCAACGAATACAAATGTAGTTGACATTGGAATATTATTATACTGTTTAAAATATAATAACAAAAATGCGTAAACTAAATCTATGATTGTTGCTGAACGGATAAACTTTGTGGAGGTTTTACTTATAAGAAGTTTTTGAATCTTACCACCACCTGTCCTAAATACATAAGCAAGTACTCCTAAATAAAATACTACTATTAATGATGCTTCTAACCAAGAATGATCTCTTGGTAAAAATACTGCTATATTTGCATGATCGTGCTGTAGCCATTGTATCCATAGAAATCCAGTAGAGAACCATTGAGCCACTCTCCACCAATTGTCATACTTAGCATTTGGTTTTGTTTTTTCATCTATAAACTTGGATACTAAAAACCATACGGCATATGCTACTAATGCAGCTACTCCATATCCTACTATACTTTTCATTAACATCTTTTCCATTATAAAAGATGATGCGAATGCTGATAGTACCAAGAATGAAGTTGAAACTGGTATTCCTTTTCGTGTTAGTATTAATAAGGCTAGTGGTGCAAGTACGTGCCAAATACTAGGTTCAATATAAGGTATCTTATCTAATCTACCGTAGGATACATCTCCTAAGTACTGTCCGTATAAAATAACTCCCATGAGGATAGCGGAAGCAAACGCCCAAAGCCAGTACCATTTTACATCTTTGTTTGAATTTAACCAAGTTCCAAGAGTTTGAAGAGAATCGTTTGCGATTACAGCGTAACCTGCTAACATAAAACCTACTATAGTTAATATAGTCATAGTGTATTTTTTTAATTGTTTAAAAATACATATACCTATACCTTGCTGTTTTAGAGTAGCTAAATATAGAAACTATAGTCTCTCAGTATTAAGTTTGAAACTTAATAATTAATTAATCTTTACTTTATATTAAAGTATTCTAAGTCTTTTTTAAAATAGGAGTGTTAGACTGTCTTCAGACCAGAAGTATGTACTAAACCTAAGCTTTGTATCTTCACAGGTTAGAGTAAGCATATGTTCGGGGTACTCTGTGTTTTTACAGTGATCAATAAGTTCCTGTACGTTTACTCTTTCATGGTAAGGTAAAGGGCAAGGTGATTCAGAAATTAAAAGCAATGATTCTTCACCGGTTTTAAAGTCCCAAACACTGTTTTCCTCTACAAATACTTTATATTCAGAATAGTTGACTTTTGGGGAATTGATAATAACTTCTAATAAGGTCATTAAGGTTTATATTTAAGGTTAAAAAACTTATAGTTGTTGTGTACAGCCTCTATTTCACCGTTTTCTATTGCTTCTTCTTCACTGTCATAAATGGCCGTTACAGGGCATTCATATATACATGCACCACAGTCAATACAGAGGTCGGGATTGATATACATCGAATCTTCTCCCTCTACAATACAATCATCTATAGGGCACACTTGTATACAAGCTCCGTCTTTTACGTCTATACATTTATTCCCTATCATGTAGCTCATTAGTATTCTAAATTTAAAATTTTAAGTGTCTAATAGTTTCTGCATTATTCATTAATTTTTTTAAGGAGTCAATCCCGATAGTAATATGTTTAATATCAAACTGTTTTGAGTTACTTTCATCCTTTTCAAGAGTTTTAACTCCTTCCGGGATCATAGGTGAATCAGAAACCAGTAACAATGCACCTACTGGTATCTTATTATGAAATCCTACAATAAAAAGTGTTGCGGTCTCCATATCAATGCCATAGGCTCTTGTTTTATTTATGTAATCTTTAAATACAGTATCGTACTCCCATACTCTTCTGTTTGTAGTATAGACTGTTCCGGTCCAGTAATCAGTTTTAGATTCTCTTATAGTAGTAGATACTGCTTTCTGAAGAGAGAATGATGGCATTGCAGGAACCTCGGGAGGAAAGTAATCATTTGATGTACCATCACCTCTAATAGCTCCAATTGGAAGAATAAAATCTCCAATATTGATTCTCTTTTTTAACCCGCCGCATTTTCCTAAGAAAAGTACTGCTTTAGGTGTTATAGCAGATAACAAGTCCATGATTGTTGCAGCATTCGGACTACCCATACCAAAGTTAATGATAGTAATATTCTCATAAGTGGCAGAAGACATATTCTTATCTTCTCCGTCGATCTTACAATCATACAGTTCAGCAAATATTTTTACATACTTATCAAAATTAGTTAGTAGAATATACTCCCCAAATTTTTCAAGTTCTAATCCTGTGTACCTTACTAACCAATTGTTTACTATTTCTGCTTTGGTTTTCATGTTTATTTTCTGTTTTTTTTACATCAACTTCTTTCCATTCATACCACATAGGGTTAGGAAGTTCTGAGTAGTGATCCCATAGCTCCTTTTCTATGATTTCTTCTTGTTTATTTTTACTCATAGTTATACTTCTCGTTGATCTTCAAATGCAATTATATGCGGTCTCCAAGTCATTCTATAACCATTATCCCTTACCCAATCAAAAACTAAAGGGTAGGATTGAAATAAAGATGCTCTTGTATCACCGGCAGGCATAAACCATACCTTTCCTTGAGGTGCATTTAATATCTCTACACACTCCATGATTTCAGCTAAAGCTCCTTCATCCTTACCGTCCCATACGGGTTTTATATGGTAATCGGAATGATAATCCATAGATTTTTTTATTGCCTCATAATTAAGCCTTAACTTATTATGCTGTTTAATCATTCGTTCATCAGTCACTCCGCCTTGAGGTGTAGCCACTCCAACAACGGGGGTAGAATTGCTAAACTTAGGAGAAATAGAAAGTAAATTAATAGGATAATCCGTTTCAAGGTAATGAGATCCTTCAGTTTCAATAGTAATAAATAAATCTCTTTCATGAGCTAAATGTGTTAATTCGTTAACCAGGGTACCGTGCATTGTAGGTGAACCACCAGTTAACATCATTTCCTTAATATGAGGATTATCCTCATACATTTTAATAATATCGTTAAAGCTATATTTACCTTTTTCCGGGTGTATTGAAGTATACCAGGAATCACACCATCCGCCTTCCCCGAAATAACACCGGTGGGTGCATCCGGTCGTTCTAATTACTACTGTAGGGAACCCAGCTCGGGATCCTTCTGATTGAACAGCGGTATATACTTCTACTATAGGTAAAACTTTATCAAAATCTATAATTCTTCCTAAGCCTAAACTTTTCATATTAGTTATTAAAAGGTAAATAAGCGGCTGCATTTTTACCATGCTCCCTAAACTCTACTTTTATTACTTTTACTCTATTTTGAGTTTCTGCTGCTATAAAAGGATTTACTTTATCGTAAATAAACTCAGCAAATTTTTCAGCTCCTGTAGCAGGTACAATTCTTACTTGTGCTACTCCTGCGGCATCTAGTTTTTTAAACTCCTCTAGTTTAGGGTCATCTACCGCTACAACTATAGTGTGATCAAACATATATCCAAACCAGTCTTTAGGGGACATACCGTCAATTTGACCTTTAGCTCTTTTCATTCCACCAAAATCCCAGACCCAGTTTCTATGGTCTAGTCCTCCTTCAAAATATATTTTAAAAGATATTCCATAACCATGTAGAAATCTACAGTGCGTATCTGTTGCTTTCCATTGACGAAAACACGTTGAGAATCCGTCAAATACTTTTGATGATATAAATCTACCCATAGTACAAATTTAAAATTTCTTGTTTACTTTTACTATCAATTAACTTAAATTTTTTATAAATCATAATTTTATTATTTATTATATTCCTAATATAGTGAAAATACTGCTGATAGTCAACCTAAATCTTCCAATTTAATTAATTCCGATCCGGGTTCTCTAAGTAGTATGGATGTATTTTCTTTTCTAAGTGGTTTAGCTTGGTCCCAATTATCTGTAAACAAGAATTTTCTATATGATAGACCAGTAAATGCCTTCCCTTCTTTGTTTACAACAATATACCAGTCTTGACTTTGTGTGCCTCTCATTATACTAATTCCTCTACTATCCCAACTAGTTCAGCTAAAAATAGCCCTAAAAATCCTAATTCAAACATTCCGAAAATTGCGAATACACATGCTACCAATCTGACGCCTGATTTAAAAAACGATATAATTTGATGCATTTTAGCATCAGGGAGTGGTTGATGTTTTTTTGTTTTACTTTCTTTTTTTATAGATAGTATGTGTTTGAGAGAATTGAAACTATCTTTAATAAACTTACCTTTATTCATAATTGTGTTTTTAAGTGGTACTGCGACACTATTGTCATATGTGTTAATATAGTTACTTTTATTTTAAGAACCAAGTAGATTACGTTAAAAGTTTTTGTAGGTAAACGGATCTCTCTTCCTAAGTTCAGCTAATTTCTTTTTATACTGTTTTTCTTGTTTATATGTATAAATTTTTTTCTTAATCCAGTTAATTAGTTTCATTATTTTATTATTAAAAAGTTGTTAATTACTAAGTAGTCTATTTCTGAGTTGCAAAACCTTTCTATTGCTTGTTGAGGTGCCATTGTAATTGTTTCGTCTTTTAAATTAAAAGATGTATTTAAAACAACTCCAAAGCCTGTAAGTTTTTTTAATTCCTGTAGTAGTTTATAGTACCTAGGATTTTGCTGTTCGGTTACTGTGTGTATTCTTGCTGTATTATCAATGTGTGTGGCAGAAGGTAAGTAAACAGTAGGGGGGGTTTTATCATATCCTACTGTACGCACCACTAGGTTCATGTAAGGTACTTCATTTTTAAATAAGAACCATTTATTCGCATCTTCATATAGAACGGATGGAGCAAATGGTCTAAAACCTTCTCTTTTTTTAATTACGTAATTTAATTTTTCACGCATTTTTGGGTCTCTAGGAGTCGCTAATATAGAACGGTTACCTAAGGCTCTTGCTCCAAACTCCATTCTACCTTGAAACCAA